>MWWA01000135.1_pt1 | contig 22315 bp, 24 predicted proteins | sample 1047341 | NCBI WGS metagenome assembly MWWA01 (sample SAMN06349978, study PRJNA376086) | soil metagenome | isolation source: MS5-1 sample Antarctic (ecotone) soil | place: Antarctica | collected 2015-01-13
AACAGGATCTGAGTACAGAAGAAAAAAAGGACAGCCGCGTGGTGTTGAAAATCCCTGTACACCTTGCACCCATCAAGCTGGCCATACTTCCCCTGGTGAAGAAAGATGGTCAACCCTGTAACGTTTTTTACTATCCTTGTTATCGATCATGGGATCACTGAAATTGTCAACGTGCCCGCTGGCCTTCCAGGTAGTAGGATGCATGAAAATCGCAGCATCAATGCCCACAATATTTTCATGCAACTGCACCATGCTTTTCCACCAGTAATCCTTGATATTTTTTTTCAATTCGCTGCCCCACTGACCGTAATCATAAACGGCACCCAGGCCATCATAGATTTCTGATGAAGGAAAAATGAATCCATATTCTTTGCAGTGCGAAATAATTGCCTGGAAGCGGTTACTGTCAGTTGCCATAATGGCCGCAAAGATAGGTGCAGGGTGATTTCTACCCAACCATAACCTTTTGGCTTACCAATGCCCTGTTCTTTTTGTCTCGTTCTTAAAAAAATAAATGGCCAGCCCCAACAAAACAGTACCTATTCCAGGGCCGGATTGTTTTTCCTTCCGGGATTTGGGCCTAGGTGCGGATGCCGCACTATGTAATATGGCTTCGCGTCTACTTTGCTGCGGAGGAACAGGCTTAATGTTGCGCGGTTTTCTGTCAGGATCAGCAATTACACCATCATTTGCCTTCTCTTTTCTTTTTTTATAGGCCATGGAATCATGATCCCAATGTGCATAATGGTTGGGTGTTATATTTACTCCTTTATCAAGCGCATAGGTTTTAGTGAATTCAGCCCCAAAGTAAAGGATGATGGAAGAATAATAGATCCAGACAAGTAACACTACAAAAGATCCCGCTGCACCATAAGTACTTCCTATATCGCTTGTACTGATGTAAAAAGATATTAAAAACTTACCCAGTAAAAATAAAATAGAAGTGGCCAGTGCTCCCGGGAAGATATCTCTCCAGCGAATGTGTGCATCGGGCAACACACGGAAGACCACTGCAAAGAGAACAGTTGTAATAGATAAACTGAGGATCCAGTTGATCACCGTAAAAACAACAACGGTAATATCCGGGAAATAAACTTTTAACCTGTCGCCGATCCCGGAGATAACTGCCGTAACCGAAAGTGAAACCAATAGAAGAAATACCAGGCTTCCAATAAGACCAAACGAAAGCAACCGGTTTTTAATGGTCCTCATGATACCAACATTGGGTTTTGGTTTCAGTCCCCAGATCATATTAACCGAATCCTGCAATTCTGCAAACATGGTGGTAGCCCCAACAAGCAAGGCAATAATGCCGATGATGGCAGAAAAAGTTCCGCTATCGGCCAGTGAAGCATTTTTGATCATATCCTGAACCTGCATGGCCGCATCATGACCAATAAATCCTCTTATTTGACCGTAGATCTCACCTTCCACTGCCTGTTGCCCCAGGAACAAACTGCTGAGGAAAATGATACAGATCAACATTGGGCCAAGGGAAAAAATAGTATAATAAGCAAGAGAAGCACTCAGTTTTGGAACTTTGTTTTCAGAAAATCCTTTCATTGCATCTTTCAAAGCTTGCCATACCAGTTTCAACGAAAATTTCTTCATATCCAAATTTTCTTCAGGAATACAAAAACGTAGCCAGAGCAAAAATAAATAAGCTGTTTTAGACTGCAGATGCTGACTGAAGAATGCAGTAAATTAATCTATTGAGTAGCAGTAGCTGACTGATTAGCTGAGCTTTTGATTCTGCTGGTGCCTGTCTGAATCTCTTGAGGTTTTCTTGATAAAATTTTTTTCAAGTGCCTGGTCGAGGTTCACACCTGTTTGATTGGCTATGCAAAGCAGCACCCATAGTACATCAGCCAGTTCATCACCCAGATCGTTTTCTTTTTCTGCATCCTTAAAAGATTGTTCACCATATTTCCTGCTCATGATCCTGGCCACTTCACCCACTTCTTCTGTAAGTATGGCCATATTGGTGAGTTCATTAAAATAGCGTACCCCGGTGGACTGTATCCACTGATCCACTTTTTGCTGTGCTTCTTGAATGGTCATATCAATTCAGTTTAATTTGCATGAGTGTTGCGATCGAGGCAGCTCTTTGTTTCATTAGCTCCGCGTTGGGTCCGGAATATTTTTCATTTATGGTTGCATGAAATAATCGGATCCACTGATCGAGGTGTTCTTTTTTGATCGTTGATTTGTTGCTGATGTGCTGGTGAATTTCCATCACATTTTTTTTGTAGACCTGCGCATTCAATACAACCGATACCCAGAAATCGGCAATCACAGGTATATGCGTTTCGAGGTTGATGGGAATCACCTCTGTAAAAAAATGTCCAATAACAGGATCCTTTATTGCTTTATCATAAAAAGCAAACAGCAGTGCTTCAATATCATTCCTGTTTAAAATATCCTGCATGTAGTACCCAAATTTTAGAACGCACTTCTCTTGCACCTCATACCTCATACCTCATACCTTGACCCTTGTCCTTCCCTAACCTCTCTCCTTCGAATCGATCAGAATTGTAACCGGCCCATCATTCAATAATTCCACTTTCATATCCGCACCAAAAATTCCCGTTTCGATTTTTTGTGAAGCCAGACTTTCCAGTTTTTTTATCATTTTTTCATACAATGGAATGGCCACTTCCGGTTTAGCCGCACGGGTAAAACCCGGACGATTCCCTTTTTTGGTAGCAGCAAACAAAGTAAACTGGCTAATGAGCAGGATGCTTCCATGGATTTCTTTTATGGAAAGATTCATTTGCCCTGCCGCATCGTTAAATATGCGCAGCCCCATGATCTTGCCAGCCAGCCATGCTATATCCTCATCATGGTCTGCATCCTCAATTCCTAACAAAACAAGCAACCCCCGGTCAATAGCGCCATGCACATTTCCTTCAATTGTTACACGGGCATGTGCCACTCTTTGAATAACTGCACGCATACCTAACTAAGTTAAGGAACGAAGATAGGAAGCAAAGCAGTTGATAATTCTAAGACGTGTTTCAATATCATTTAAAGCAAATGCACATCAACCTCATATAAAATTGGATAGCTTTGCAGGATGTCGATGTCGATTTCCTTAACCGCTGAAATACAAATCCAGACCACACGAAGTGGCGGTAAAGGCGGACAAAATGTGAACAAGGTGGAAACCGCTGTTATTGCCTTTTTTAATATCAGGAATTCTGCATTATTAACTGAGGTACAAAAATCAATGCTTGAGGAAAAGCTGGCCAACCGGATAAATAAAGAAGGCCAGTTGGTAGTGAAAAGCCAAACGCACCGCACACAGCTATCTAACAAAGAAGAAGCGATTAAAAAGATTCACCAGTTGATTGAAGCTGCACTTCATAAGAAAAAATTGCGCATTGCCTCCAAACCATCCAGGAAGGTTAAGGAAATCAGGCTTGAACAAAAAAAATATGCGGGAGAGAAAAAGCAGGAAAGAAAAAAATTACGTCCGAAAGACCTTTTTTAACAAGGTCACTGTACAAATATTTTTAGCTTAGTAAAAATTTATTTCTGAAATATAAGCTTGTCATAACTGCTCTTGTCATTCTGGTATTTTCGGGTGCAATGTTACTTGAAGGATGCCGTAAAACAGATGTTCAAAAAGGCAGACCCCTGGCTTTCAATGTGCCCGCAGGTTTTCCCCAGCCGGTTTATAATTTTCAGCAAAATCCCACAACAGAGGAAGGGTTTCTTCTGGGAAAAAAATTATTTTATGATGGCCGTCTTTCAAAGGATGGGAATTTCGCCTGCGGATCCTGTCACCAGCAGGTGGCCGCATTTACAACTTTTGATCACGACCGCAGCCACGGGTACAATCATGCACATACATTAAGGAATGCCCCTGCACTTTCCAACCTGGCATGGTATCCTGCCTTCCGGCAGGACGGAAGTGCTGCATCACTGGAATCGGTTGCGCTTGCACATATACTTGCATCAGATGAAATGGCGGAATCCATTCCTTCCATCGTTCAAAAATTAAAACAGGATGCAACCTATAAAAAAATGTTTCGTGAAACCTACGGGTCTGAATCCATCACACCAGATAAGATCCTTAATGCACTTACCCAGTTTCTTGTACACATGGTTTCAACCGATTCAAAATATGACCAGGTAAAAATAGGGACCGTTGCATTTACTGCACAGGAACAGAACGGGTATGCCCTATTTCAGTCGAAGTGCGCATCCTGCCATACCGAACCGCTTTTTACTGATTTCAGTTACCGCAATACAGGGCTGCCAATAGATGCACAGTTAAAAGATTATGGGAGGATGCGCGTTACAGGGAACAAGGCAGATTCACTGAAATTTCGTGTGCCCAGCCTGCGCAACCTGGATTATTCTTCCTATTATGCACATGATGGAAGGTTCAGTGTTTTTCGGATGATGATCCAGCATTACCGGAGTGGTGTGATTCAAAGTCCCAGTCTTGATCCTCTTTTAATCAATGGCATTCCCATGACCATGGCAGAAGAAAATGACCTGGTCGTTTTCCTGCGCACACTTTCCGATCCGACTTATATTAACAATTCCAGGTTTGCAGAATGATCGCTATTTTCCCCTGGCAGCATTACATTTGAAAAATAAAATTAATCGTTGAGCGGAATTAAAAAACTTGCAGGGCAAACAGCGATCTATGGATTAAGTACGGTATTGGGCCGTTTCCTGAATGTTTTTATCACTTTCTGGCTCACCCATATATATGGCGCGGAAATCTTTGGCGTTTTTACTCTTGCTTATGCCTATGTAACTTTTCTCAACGTGATCTTTACCTATGGATTTGAAACCGCTTACTTCAGGTTTATTCAGCGACCTGAATATAAAGATGATGTTTTCAATACCTCAATGCTTTCTGTAATTCTTACCACGATCGTGTTTACAGGAGCGATGTTATATTACACGCCACAGATCGCTGATCTCTGGAAAATTCCTGAAAACTCGGAATATGTTACCTGGTTTGCCTGGATCATCGGAATGGATACACTTGCTGCTATTCCATTTGCCAGGCTCCGGCAGCAGGGCAAATCATTAAAGTATGCAGCCATCAAACTGCTGAACATTTTTATTTATGTGGGTATCACGTATTTTTTTATCTCGTTGGCACCAGACATTCTCGCCAAACATCCCGATAGTTTTTTATTGGTATTGTATGATCCCGGCATTCAGATCGGGTATGCTTTTATCGCCAACCTGGTTGCCAGTGCAGTGACCCTGCTATTATTGTACAGGGAAATATTGAGTGTGCAATTGAAATTTAATTACCGGTTATGGAAGGAAATGATGTTGTATTCCTGGCCCCTGCTGATCGTTGGACTTGGTGGAATGATCAACGAAGTATTGAACCGCATATTGCTTGATTACAGGTTGCCCTATTCATTTAGCGAGAATAAAAGAGCTGTGGGGATCTTCAATGCTAATTTTAAAGTGGCCGCTCTTGTCAATATTTTTATACAGGTTTTCCGAACGGGCGCCGAACCTTTTTTCTTTAATGAAGCAGGAAAGGACAATGCAAGACAAACCTATGCGCGGGTGATGAAATTTTTTGTGATGATCAGCTGCATTATTTTTCTTGTGGTGGCTTTATTTGGAGATACGATCTGGGGCATTTACTTTGTTGGAACAAAAAATCATCCCGAATATGCAGAAGGTCTGGGTGTAATTCCGGTAATTGCACTTTCTTATGTTTTCCTGGGCATTTATTATAACCTAACGGTATGGTATAAGTTAACAGACAAAACAATTTACGGTGCTTACATAACACTTACCGGCGCGGTCATAACCATTCTGCTGAATTACTACCTGATCCCGGTGATCGGCTATTGGGGAAGCGCATGGGCTACCCTCGCCTGCTACGGTTTTATGATGGTGATCAGCTATTGGCAGGGACAAAAACATTACCCCATACCTTATGCATTGAAAAAACTCACCGCCTATATTGTAATTGCCATCATCGTTTTCATGGTTTATTATTTTGCAGGAACGCTTACCAGGAATCATTGGGTTTTGATTCCATTTGCCATTTTACTTACGGCTTCCTATTGTTTCTTCCTTTCCAAAGTGGAACACCGCGAATTCAGCCGCCTGCCATTTATCGGTAAATTTTTTAAACCAGGAGTAAAACCAGTTCCCGTACACAACCAGGCCTCTGATAATATGAAAGCCTGATCAGCCTTTTACAAAAGGGTTCGAGCGCATTTCCGCCCCAATGGTAGTTGCATCACCATGTCCCGGGTAAACAATTACTTCCGGTGGTAAAGAGTAAAGCTTTGCTTTGATGGATTGTTCAAGTGTTTCAAAACTTCCTCCAGGCAGATCGGTACGGCCTATGCTTCCTTTAAAAAGCACATCGCCTCCAATAATAAACCCATCCGCACTGCTGTAAAAACAGATACTGCCAGGCGAATGCCCCGGAGTAAATAATACTTCCAGCTGATCATTACCAATTGCCACGGTAGCGCCTTCATTCAAAAAATGAAGAGGACCATCATAATTTTCAAATTCCATCTGCCACATTTTGCTGGATACGGGGCCAAATTGAAGGATTTTTTCTTCCAGGGGATGAAGATGCAATTCAAGTCCAAACGTCTTGTTAATCAGCCGGTTGCCGAAAATATGGTCGAAGTGGCAATGGGTATTCAACAACAAAACCGGCTCGAGCGCCTGGTTTTTTAAAAAACCGATTAATTCCTGCTCTTCCTGAGCAAAATAACAACCAGGGTCTATAATACAAGCCGCTCCTTTTTCGTTGTAGACTACATAGGTATTCTCCTGGACTGGATTGAAGGTAAATCGCTGGACAGTTAACATGCAGGTTTTTTGTATTTTTAGATGCAATTTACTATCAATAACCCGGAGCAATAATCATTCTGTAATTATACAACTATATGACGAAGTCGACAGGCCGTTTGGCCATGGTGAGTTTTTTCTTTTTTGCTTTCCTTAATCAGACCCAGGCCCAGGTGAATGCGGTGGAGTTCGGCAAGAACCGTGTTCAATACCAGAAGTTTCAATGGAAATTTTACCAGACAGAAAACTTTAATACTTATTTCAGCCAGGACGGACTTGAACTTGGAAAATGGGTAGCGCAGGTGGCTGAAAAAGAATTGCCGCAGCTGGAAGAGTTTATTGAATATGGTTTGCAGAGAAGGGCAAATATTGTGGTGTATAACAGTTTTGACGAAATGCAGCAATCCAACATCGGGTTAGGGATCGACTGGCAGGGGAATGGAGGTGTTACGCGGCTGGTGAATAATAAATCCATGCTTTACTTTGATGGCAACCACGAAAACCTGCGCATCCAGATCAGGCAAAGTATTGCAGGCATCCTGCTGGCCAACGTGCTTTTTGGAGATGACCTTGGAGAATTTGCTGCCAACCAAACATTGCTTGATCTTCCAAAATGGCTGACCGACGGATATATTCAGTATGCAGCAAGAGAATGGAGCACAGATTTGGACGACCAGTTAAAAAATGCACTGCTTGGTGGAAGCTACCGGAACTTTTACCAGTTTGCTTTTGAAAAACCGCAACTTGCAGGCCACGCTTTCTGGTATTATATCGGCAATAAATATGGCAAGTCTAAAACCACTTACCTCCTCTATCTTTCACGGATTTACAGAAATCTGAATAGTGCTACACAAAGGATCGCACAGAAAAAATTTAAAGATGTGCTGAGAGACTTTATGACAGAAATGTCAAACCAGTATTTTAAAGATGTGCGCGGAAGAAGATTAATGCCCAAAGGACAATTATCCGTTACAGAAGAAATAGGCAAAAAAGATTTTATCCGTTTCAATGCCAATCCTACCCCAAGAAGCCTTGCTTATGCAGTAGTGGAATTTAAACAGGGTAAATACAGTGTGGTATTCAGGCCAAATTTTGTTGACAGAAAAGTAATTCTGCAATATGGCATCAGGTCTCGCGAAGATGAGATCAATCCAAACTACCCTATTCTTGCCTGGGATGGAAAAGGCACCAGGCTCGCGGTAGTGTATAATGAAAAAGGTAAGAACCGTCTTTTTGTTTATGATGTAGTGAACCGCATCAAAGTGGTGAACCAGGAACTGCCGATGTTCAGCCAGGTGCAGGATGTGAAGTATATGTTGGATGCCAACACACTTATCTTCAGCGCTGTAAAAAGCGGGCAGACAGATATTTTTGTTTATAAAATTGACAGGCAGACCACAGACCAGATCACTAATGATATTTACGATGACCTGGATCCCTCATTTGTAGCTTTTCCTGGTAAAACAGGGATCATCTTTTCAAGTAACCGCCCTTCAGAAAACGCGATGAATGCTGATACCGCCATCACGGCCAATCCTTACAATATTTTTCTTATCGATAACTGGAACCAGTCAGATTTCAAACAGATTTCCCAGCTGACCAATGTAAAATTTGGCAATGCCCGTTATCCTTCACAATACAATACATCACACTTTACTTTTGTGAGTGATGAAAATGGGATCAACAACCGCTATGCAGGTTTTTTCCGTTCTGAAAGAGCTGGCCTTGACACACTTGTTTTTATTGGTGATGAAGTGTTGCGCAATCCACCGCAACAGGAAGTGGACAGTGTGCTCCTCAACTGGAACAAAACAGATATAGATTCTGTTGGATTTGTTTCATTCACGAATGATTCATCCTATGTATTTCCATTAACCAATTACCAGTCTGGTTTACTGGAAACCCGCACGGCAGGCGATAACTCACTTGTGAGCGAGGTTACACGACAGGGCGATTATAAATTTCTTTACCGTTTGCGCGTAGATGAAAACACTTTGCGCAGAAGGAATGTAACGGCCAAGCCTACCGAATATATGAAGTCGCTCCGGGACAGGGAAAGGATCATCAGTGGAAGGAATGAAGATGAAGGAATGACTTCAGACACGACCACGCAAAAAGAAGGTGATTTTTTCCAAAATGAATTCCAGGATGAAAAACGAGATACCAGTTCTAGGGTAGGACAAATATTTGAAACGCGCGAAATTGAACCGGTGCCTGTTTTGCAAAAAGCGAAATTGTATGAATACCGGCCACCAAAATTCTTTAATGATTATATCGTAGCAGGATTAAATAATAATGTTTTTGCAATCAATAAATACCAGCCTTACCAGGGCGGTGCCGGACCCATTGATCCATCCAATGGTAATGATCTGAATGGATTGATCAGGATGGGGACTATTGATCTTTTTGAAGACATTAAAATTTCAGGTGGCATCCGGGTTGCTCCGAACTTAAGAGATAATGATATTCTTTTTGAATATACCAATTTGAAAAAAAGGATCGACTGGGGTTTTACTTTTTACCGCAGTAGTAATGAGGCCCAGGTAGATACTTCTTTCGGACGTTTCAGGGATCCTTCGATGTGGCCTTTTGTAAAACAGTTTTCCAATTATTATTTGGCCAGGATCAGTTATCCCTTTGACAGGGTGAGAAGCCTTAGGATGACCATCGGGCCGCGCTTTGATAAAATGATCTTTCCTGCATTTTCTGTAAATGATCTGAAGCAACCCGACCTGCGCAAAACCTATGGACAATTGACCATGGAGTACGTGCATGATAACACGTTGAATCCTGCACTCAACATCTGGCAGGGCTTAAGATGGAAAGCTTATTTCGACTGGTTCACACAGTTAAATAAAGTGAGATCCACAGATGGAAAGTTTTTATTTAATACCGGTTTTGATGCAAGACATTACCTGCCGCTACACCGGAATATCATCTGGGCATTACGTGCGGCTGGTGATTTTTCATGGGGCAACCAGAAAGTGATCTACTATCTGGGCGGTGTGGACGGATGGCTCAAAATAAGGGAAAATGTGAAGGTGGATCAGAATACAAATGAATTGTCCTACAGATATTTCGATCCGTCCAATACACCTGACCCCGATGCACAATATGCTTACCAGGCACTGGCGGTTAACTTAAGAGGTTTCAAACAGAATGTAGCCAACGGAAATAATAATGTGGTGATCAACAGTGAGATCAGGGTGCCGGTATTTTCAACGCTTTTGAAAAGGCCGATCAATAATGCTTTCCTGCGCAATTTCCAGGTGGTTCAATTCATTGACCTGGGAACGGCATGGAATGGCGCCTATGATAATTTTGAAAGACCTTCTGTAAGATTCCAGGACCCTGCAGTTCCTGCAATAAGTGTAAAAGTAAAAGCGGGAGGTATTGGTCCGCTTGCAGGCGGCTATGGCTTTGGCGCACGCAGCACGCTGCTTGGATATTTTGTAAAATTCGATGCGGCCTGGCAAATGAATGGTTTCTTTAGAGGCAAACCCATGACCTATATTGCTTTAGGGCTTGACTTTTAATAAAAACGCTTTTAATAAAAAAACCCGGACATGTCCCGGGTTTTTTTTGGTTTGGTTTGAAATTCATGTTTAAAAAAACAGATGATCACCATTGAATTTTTTTGGAATAATGCATGATCACGGCAAGTGCGGCAAACAAACCAAGGCTTCCCAGCAGTAATGAAAAGTCCTGCATCTGCAGAATGGTGAAAATGTATATATACAGCAGCATTAAAATCCCGGACATCAACATTGTAATTTTTGAACTTTTCATCAGTCCCTTTACAAACCATCCGATCAAACCAATAGTAAAAAAGGAAGCGATAAGATAGGCGATGTTGAACCCGGTATATTCGGAAAAGGATAACAATAAAGTATAAAACAGGATGAGCGCTATGCCGATCAATCCATATTGAAAAGGATGCACGGAGGCCTTATGATTCAGCTCTATTAAAAAGAAAGCAGCAAATGTGAGAAGTATGCATAAGATCGCGTATTTGATAGAGCGCATGGATTTCTGGTAACCATTAACCGGGATGAAAAGTTCTGCGCCAAAAGAAGAAGTATGCACATTGGGACCGCTAACTGAAACTGCAGGATGAAATTGCCTGAGTATGGAAGATTCACCCGTCCATTGCTGAGGAAACTTACGTTTATGACTATGCGATTTCCAGGTGGCGGTAAAACCGGAATCACTTACATCAGAAGTTTGTGGTAGTAACTGTCCTGTAAAACTTGGATGCGGCCATTTTGAATTTAGTTCAACAGATGTAGCTTTTCCTAGGGGAGTAAATAATAATTTTCCAGATCCGTTCACATTAAATTCTGAAGCAAATTGCAAATTTTTAATTTCCTGTGGACCGGTTAATGGTAGTTGCGCTACAAGAATGTCTTCACCCATATCGGAAACCTGGTTGGAAAAAACAAGTTCCTTCCCCGCCCAGTCCATTTTTAATTCATCATTAAGTCCGCGGGTATCAGAAATACTCATTCTTACAAAAGCTTCTTCCCAAATAACCTGACCTGGATCCAGGTTAATTTTTGTTACATCAACTTCACTAAATGATCCGTTGAGTTTTATATCTGCGGAATACAGCATTACTTTATAAATTCCCCGGTGTCTTTCCGCAGGCACCAAGCCCGAGCGGATCTTCAGTTCATCCGGAAGAAAATAAGCCAGCTGGCGTGATGATTTTTTCTGGCTGCTGTCGGTAAAACTTCTGTAAGGTAATACGAGAATGGGACCGGTAATTGATTGATTTCCAGCCCATTTATCACTCACTTCTGCAATGGCTGCTTCCTGTCTTTGTTCTCTTTCTTTGATCAGATCTTCTACATAATATGCAGGAATTTTTAGTAACAATGCAATGAGTGCAATAATGCCTCCTTTGATGAGCCATTTGCTTCCTGTCCAGGCTTTCTGAATAATTGTTTCCATTTTTATTTGATTTGATTTTCTGATTCCATTTTTTTTGTGAGACGATAGCAGGCATAAAGTGGCAGCGCGCCAAGAACACCGAATGAGCAGTCGATCAACTGCCAGCCAAAAGGAATGCCGCGGAAATAGCCTGCAATAAATGCAAGGGGCAAAACCAGCAGGCAGGCGATCAGTCCCACCTGAACCACCCAAATGTTTTTCACCGGTTCACGGTAAGGGCCTATAAATAATATGGCGAGAATAAAATGTGCAAATGCCAGCCAGTCGTAACCATATAACAGGAAGGGATATTTTGCTTTCACTTCCAGGTAGGCCTTTAAAACCTTATCGATCCAGAGATACAGGCTGCTGTTTTCTGGAATGTACCTGAGCAGCAGCGTAAGTTCCATATCAATCGGAATTGCGGTTACACCACTCAGGAACAACATCAAAATAAAAAAGCTCATGATCCATCTGTATCGTTCGAGGTGCCGGCTCTTTTTCATTCTAAATATTTAAATATCAATTAATAGAAAGTGCTTTGTATTTCAAAGTATAAGGACAAAAAAATTTATTTAATTCCTTTGATTATTTTTTCAAGTGCTGCAATATGTTCGTTAAATGCTTTTTCTCCTGCACGCGTAACAGAATAAGTAGTGTTCGTTTTTCTTCCAACAAATCCCTTGTGTACTTTTAAAAAGTTTTCTTCTTCCAGTGTTTGCAGGTGTGTGGCCAGGTTTCCATCGGTTACCTCCAGCATCTGTTTCAGATCATTAAAACTGATGGCATCATTCACCATTAATATACTCATCACACCCAGCCTGATGCGGTTATCGAAAATTTTATTGAGTCCAGCTATGGGATTGTTCGCTGCCATTAACTTTCAGTTTTGGGATTGCGTTCATAATTCCACCACATAGCAAATCCGTAAATAATATGTAACAAACCAAAACCAATGGCCCAGAAATATAAACCAGCGTGTATGAACTGTGTGGAAACCAGGCCGAGTAATACCTCGCACAATCCAAGGTACCTGATCTCATCAAGTGTATACTTGCTGGCGTTGATCAGTGCTAGTCCGTAAAACACCAGGCATGCCGGAGCCACAAAACGCCATTCATTAAACTGCAGCATGGAAAGAATAAAAACACCACCGGTCACCAGCGGGATCATCATGTTCACCACCAGCATCCTGGAGGAATGGTTCCACAAAGGCATTTTATCCCTACCCGCTCTTCTCCACGTAAAATAATAAGCCGAAAGAATGGTGATGCCCAATACAGCAATGGCTAATAAAAACAGTTTGTTTTTTAGCGCATTGAAATTCTGATTTGTGTATCCTATACCGCTATATGTGCCATAATAATCCTCGATCCATGTATAGGCGATATAAGCACCGATTAGTGCCCAGAAACCGGCAGCTATGCCGCTTAAGCCGCTTAAGGATATAAAGCGCGAGGATCTTTGCATCATTTTCCTGATGTCCTGCAGCGCATCTAAATGTTGGTTTTCTGAATCCATAAAAAGCACTTTGAATTACAAAGTAAATCAATTTATATCAACAATTTTTATTTTTTTCAGATAGCCGACAAAATGATGGCGGCAGCATGCCTGATCTCTTCTTCCGTAATTGTCAGCGGAGGCGAGATCCTCAGGAAACCCGGTTGAAATAAAAACCAGTCGGTAAGCAATCCCTTTTCAATGCAGCGGTCAATTATTGTTTTACAGGTTCCTGCATCACCAAAATCAACCCCCATCCATAATCCAACTGATTTAATTTGTTTGATACCAGGATGCACCAGCAATTGTTTAAAGAGTGCCGATTTCATTTCCACCTCCTCCATCATTTTTTCATCAAGGAGTACGTTGAATGCAGCCATGCCTGCAGCACAACATACAGGATGCCCTCCAAATGTGGTAATATGACCGAGCACCGGGTTATCAGAAAGTTGCTGCATCACCAGGTTGCTGGAAATAAAAGCGCCCATGGGCATCCCACCTCCAAGGGCTTTTCCAAGCAGCAAAATATCAGGAAGTATACCGAATTTTTCGAAACCCCACAGTTTACCAGTTCTTCCAAAACCTGCCTGGATTTCATCGAGTATGAGTAAGGCACCAGTATCTCGGCATTTTTTTTCCAGCGCCTGTATCCATTTCCTGTCAGGCTCCAGTATTCCGGCTTCAGCCTGGATGGTTTCAGCAATCACACAGGCAGTTGCTCCGGAAATCCTGTTAAGGTCTTCAAAGCTATTGTAACGCAAGTGGTGGATACCGGGTAACAAAGGCCTGAATGCATTCCTCCAGTATTCAGACCCTATGATACTGAGCGCTCCCTGTGTGGATCCATGATAAGAATCTTCAAATGCAACAATCTCTGTTCTGCCGGTAACTTTTTTGGCAAGTTTCATGGCACCTTCTACTGCTTCAGCCCCTGAATTGGTGAAATAAACCGTATCCAGGGATGCAGGCAGGTAACTGGTGAGTAAGCGGGCATATTGCACCTGCGGACTCTGAATAATTTCACCATACACCATAACATGCATGTACTGGTCAACCTGCGCTTTTACGGCTTCCACAACTTTCGGATGACGATGACCGGTATTGGCCACACTGATTCCTCCGATAAGATCCAGGTATTTTTTTCCGGTTACATCATAAAGCCAGCATCCTTCAGCGCGCACAATTTCAAGCGCCAGTGGTGCATTGGAAGTTTGTGCAAGATGCTGAAGAAACATTTGCCTGGTATTCATACAGCGAAAGTAAATGCTGGTTGCTTAATATCCTTAACCCTGAACCTCTCACTTCACCCCTCTCACCTTGCTCCTTACCCCTTACCCTTACCCCTTGCTCCTCTCCCTTCGCCCCTTATTCCTAATTTCGCTCCAACTTATTTTTTATGGCTATTATTTTACCTGTTGAAGCACATCACCCTGCCTGGGGAGAAAAATGTTTTATTGCACCCAATGCCACGATCGTTGGTGATGTGATCATGGGAAATGAATGCAGCGTGTGGTTCAATACAGTGCTCCGTGGTGATGTGAACAGCATTCGTATCGGCAACAGGGTAAACATCCAGGATGGAGCGGTCATTCATGCTACTTTTCAAAAAACCAAAGCCATTATTGGCGATCATGTTTCCATTGGCCATAATGCCATAGTGCATGGCTGTACCATTCACGACCATGTTTTAATTGGAATGGGCGCCATTGTTATGGACAATGCCGTAGTGCACAGCAATACCATTATTGCTGCAGGGGCGGTGGTGCTGGAAGGAACCATCTGCGAACCAGGATCGGTTTACGCAGGGGTGCCGGCTAAAAAAGTAAAGGAAATTGAACCTGAAAAGATTGAGGGTGAGATAGATAGGATTGCAAATAACTATCTAACGTATGCCCGCTGGTTCGATGCTTCCAATGAAGCGGGTAAACAGTTTTGAACCTGTGATTTTCATGTTATCTTTATACAAACCAGATTATGAAAACTTTTCGATTTGCCCTGATACTTTTTTGCTTTACCCTTGGTTTTGCTTCCTGCAGCTTATTCAATAAAAATAAATCCGGCTGCGGTGATAATGGAAAAAATGTTGGTGCCGAGAAAATTCTTGATGGCGCCCCCAAAAAGACCCCAAAGTTTAAAGTGCATTCTTAGCATCAGGCAGCAAACGGGCTGGTTCAATTGTCCTATATCCGTCAGGCATTAAATTTAAAATAGTTTGCTATGAACCTTACCCTAAGAACAACTTTAGGTTGTACAGAAGCCGTTATCGATAGCGATGGAACACTGAATCGCTTTTACCAGATCGCGGGAATACTTATCGATGAACTCAAAATTATTTTTACAGAGAAAGAAGATGATTTTGATGCGATCAACTGGAATTTCCTTCTTGGCCGACACCCACTCACATTACAGTACAGTATTTACAATGGCATATCCATGTTTCCTACAAAAACAAAGGATGCCCATAAACGTGACAATAAAGCTGTAGTGGAACTTGCCAGTGTGCTGAAATTAAAAATGTTGAATTTATCAAACCCAAAATCCTAAACAGCATCCCTCAGTATTTCTTTCCATCCAGTGACTCCAGGATATTGTAATAACTCACATAGCGGTCTTCATCAATCATTTCATCAATAACCGCCTGTTTAATTGCACATCCGGGTTCATTGATATGAAGACAGTTGTTGAACTGGCAGTCTCTTAACCTTGTGCGCATCTCGGGAAAATAACCAGACAGTTCCGGTTTTTCAACACCCACAATTCCAAATTCTTTCATGCCTGGTGTATCAATGATTTTACCGCCAAACGGAAGGTCATACATCTCGGCAAAGGTTGTGGTGTGCTGCCCCTTCCCGCTCCAGCCGCTTACGTCCTTCGTTTTTGCCTGAACACCCGGCAGAATTCCATTTATGAAAGTTGATTTACCAACTCCACTGTGCCCGCTTACCAAAGTCACTTTGTCTCGTAAAATTTCTTTCAGTTCTTTATAATCTTTCTGTTCCCTGAAGCTCGTGGCAATTACTTTGTAGCCAATGCTTTCATACACATCCCTCAGCTTTTCAAATTTTCCCATTTCCTTTTCCCTGTAAAGGTCAAGCTTGTTGAAAAGCACCATGGCATGCACATGATACATCTCTGATGTAACAAGGAACCTGTCGATAAACCCGGGGGAAGTGCGCGGTTCTTTTAACGTAGCAATGAGTAAGGATTGATCCACATTGGAGGCAACAATATGCTGCTGGCTTTTGATGCGTGGCGACTGGCGGTTGATGTAATTTCTCCTATCCCTGATCTGTGTGATGATTACAGAATTTTCTTTTGAATTCTCAACATCAAATTCAACCACATCGCCAACTGCTATCGGATTGGTGGATGTAATGCCATCAAGTTTGAAAACACCTTTCATCCTGGCGTTCCAGGTCTTTCCAGCTGCATCTTTGATCTGGTACCAGCTACCGGTACTTTTATAAACAATAGCCTGCATATCAGGGAAATGTACGTAATAAACTGTATCGCAGTATCAGTTCAATAAATAAGAATAAAAGCGCAAGCGCAATGAAATAAACAAACAATTCATCAAACCTTTCCCGGGTGATCACTTCCACTTCAGATTTTTCCAGTTTATCGATCTGGTTGTAAATGTCCTGTAACCCCTGTGCATTGGTAGCCCGGAAATAAGCACCACCGGTTTGAGTGGCGATCCTTTTTAGAAGTACTTCATCAAGAAAAGCACTGCTTTGCGAGCGAGGCACACCTCTTTCGGCGATCTCTCCGGCCCTTGCCCCCATGCCAATGGTATACACTTTCACTTCTTTGGCCTTTGCGATTTCCAGCGCAGTCACCGGATCAATGATGCGCGTTTCCGGTGGCTGCTCATTTCCATCCGTCAGTAAAATGATTACTTTGGATCTTGATTTACCTGAACTTAACCTGTCAACCGATGTTGCCAAACCTTCCCCGATCACGGTTCCATCCTGTAACAAACCAGGGGTAATGGCACGCACATTTTCGAGCAGGGCTGCGTGATCAGTTGACAATGGAAATTGTGTGAAACTCTCACCTGCAAAAATTACAAGCCCGATCTGGTCCACGGGTCTTCCTTTTACAAAATCGGCTGCCATTTGCCTGGCGACAGATAACCTGTTGGGTTGAAAATCCTGGGAAAGCATGCTGCCGCTGACATCCATACATAAAATGATATCAATGCCTTCACCTTTATTTTTTGAAGTTGTGTGTTTGACCTGTGGTCTTGCGAGTGCAACAATGATACACCCAATAGCAATTAATCTTAACCAGAAAGGAAGATGGAGTGAGTAGTTTTTGCCCGTTTTCACCCGGAACCAGCTCAGCGTGGAAACCATCATGGCAGGCTTTACCTTTCCGGATCTGAAATACATCCATGCCAATACAGGAAGCATCAGCAGGAAGGGCAGTACCCAATAATTCTTAAACCCGATATTTTGTAACCATTCGTAAAGCATTACCTATTTTTCTCTATAACAGAAATATTTTCTTTCATACTATTTGTTGCACGCAGTTTTTCCTGTTCGGTTGTTTCCAGCCTTGCGTATTTCGCCAGGTCACTCATCCTCAAAACCTGTGCAAGTTCTGTATATTGATCCTGAGAAAATTGAATTGCCTTCAATTGAATGACCAGATCATCTGTGATTTTTGAATAGGACCTGATGCCCTTCCTGTTTTCAAGGTATTCCCTGAAAACATCAACCAACTCAGTGAAAAATATTTTTGAATCCGCAGAAGGATCGAGACCGGCCAGGTCTTTCATCGCCCGTTTATACGGATCTTCAGCCGGGGTTTTCTTTTCCATGGCCTTTTGTTTTGTTCCAGGGAAAAACAAAATGAACAGGATCAGTAAAAGCCCCAATGCAAGCAAATACCAGATCCATGCAGGTTGTTCCGGTTTGGGCACATCCATGATATCTTTTATATCGTGGTATGGTTGATCGGGATCCATTGAACTATATCCAACTTCCATGGCAATGGGCTTGCTGCGTGCATTCTGAAAAACAAGCTGTGGAATATTCCAGCTGCCGCTATCCCAACTGGTGATTGTAATGATTTGTTCCAGCCTAAGTCCATTAAAGGAAACAGCGCTGTCAATTCCGGAACGGTTCAGCACTTCAAAATGCGGAAGGGAATCAATTTCAGGAAATGCTATGGATGAAGAGGCGGGAACAATTGCCTGCAGACGCATTTGCACCGGTTCACCAATTACAATGCGGTTTTTATTGACCAGGGCAGAAAAGGAGATCACCTGGGAAAAACTCAACCCATAGCTGGAAAGAAAAATGATCAATAGAATAGCCTTCTTCTTCATTTCTTATTTCTGCTGATAAAAAACCGGCGCAGCACTTTTACATAGTCTTCATCTGTTTTCACATGAAGCAGGTCAGCACCTGCTTTTTTAAATGCCTCTTTAGCATAATCTGTTTGCCGGAAAAATTCCTTTTCATATTCATACCGTACCAGTTCACTTCCTGTATCTACCCATTGCTGCGCACCTGTTTCCGCATCTTCGATCCGCAGCATGCCCACATCAGGAAGGTAACGGTCCATGCGATCATATAACTTAACACCAATGATATCATGCTTATTGCCCGAAACGCGCAAGGCATGGTGGTAATTGGTATCTATAAAATCGCTCAGAATAAATGCAATGCTTCTTTGGCGGGTGGTGTTTTTAAAATACTTCACCGCCATACCCAGGTCTGTTCTTTTGTGCTCACTATCAACAGACAAAAGCGCGCGCACAATATATAATGCATGATTTTTCCCCTTCCGCGGAGGAATATATTTTTCTATTTTATCGCTGTATAAGATCACACCAACTTTATCAGCATTATTCACTGCAGAAAAAGCAATGACGGCTGCAATTTCAATTGCCAGTTCTTTTTTTGTTGATTGAAGTGTTCCAAACAGCGAGCTGGCACTAACATCCACCAGCATCATTACGGTCAGCTCCCTTTCTTCTTCAAATACTTTACTGTATGGATGACCAAACCGCGCCGAAACATTCCAGTCGATAAACCTGATGTCATCACCCGCGGCGTATTCACGTACTTCTTTAAAAGACATGCCTTTGCCTTTAAATGCACTGTGGTATTCGCCTGTGAAAAGATCCGTTGTAAGCTTTTTGCTTTTGATCTCCAGGTGACGCACCTTTTTTAATATTTCAGCTGTTGTAAGCAATTTATGGAAGGTTGATCTTTTGAATAATCTGCTCAATGATGTCTACAGCAGAAATGTTTTCCGCTTCCGCTTCGTAGGTAAGTCCCAGCCTGTGCCGTAAAACATCGTTACAGATGAAACGTACATCTTCCGGTATCACGTAGCCTCGTTTTTGAAGAAAGGCCTGCGCCTTTGATGCCAGTGCAAGGTTGATACTTCCTCTGGGTGAGGAACCATACGAAATGAGGGGTTTCAATTTTTCAAGATTGAAAAGCTCAGGGTTACGCGTAGCAAAAACAATATCAAGAATGTATTGTTCCACCTTTTCATCCATATAAATATCGCGAACCATCTGGCGTGCATTCAGGATCTCATTTACTGAAACCACCTGGTTAACGGTTGGATAAGACAATCCCTGTACATTCTGGCGTATGATCAACTGCTCTTCTTCCCTTGAAGGATAACCCACCACCACTTTCATAATAAAGCGGTCCACCTGGGCTTCCGGCAACGCATAAGTGCCCTCCTGTTCAAGTGGGTTTTGAGTTGCCAGCACTAAAAAGGGTTCATCGAGTTTATAAGTGGAATCGCCAATGGTCACTTGTCTTTCCTGCATGGCTTCGAGCAATGCGCTTTGCACTTTAGCCGGTGCACGGTTGATCTCATCTGCCAGAATAAAATTGGCGAAGATGGGACCTTTTCTTACAACGAATTCATTGCGTTGCTGATTATAGATCAGTGTTCCTATCACGTCGGCAGGCAAAAGGTCGGGCGTAAACTGGATACGGCTGAATTTTGCATGGATGGCCTGAGCCAGTGATTTGATCGTAAGTGTTTTAGCAAGACCCGGAACACCTTCAAGTAAAACGTGCCCGTTACTGAGCAGGCCAATCAGCAGGCGGTCCAGCATAAAAGACTGCCCGATAATCACTTTTCCAACTTCCAGTCTTAATGTATCAATGAAACGGCCGGAATACTGGATCTTTTCATTCAGCATCCGGATATCTTCTGAAGTTCTTACCATAGTTAAGGTTTAGGATGGTTTGGTCTTTGCAAATAACACGCCTAAAAGGGGAAATTATACAATTTACCTTTTGTCTCCGCTTTTATAACACATAATAAAGAATAATTCAAAACGTTTACTTATTATCTTTAAACCCTTATTAAACACTTATGAAGTTCCTTTTTCCCGCAATAATTTTTGTTCTTGGTTTTGCAGCCTGTAAGAAGTCTGACCCAGATCCTGTAGTAACCAATACAGATCTGATCACTTCTGGATCATGGAAATTTGAAACCGGCGGAATTGATACAGATGGAAATGGAAGCATTGACCTCACAATGGGGGCAGGCCTTCTTGCACCCTGCATTGCAGACAACTTTGCAGATTTTTCCGCAAATGGAACCGGCGTGGCCAATGAAGGCGCAACCAAGTGCGATCCTGCTGCACCCCAGACAGAACCATTCACCTGGGCTTTTACCAATAACGAAACAAGATTGAATATTACCGGATTAAATTTATTCGGACTGGGAAATAATTTTAAGATCACGACCCTTACAGAAACCAGGCTGGGTTTATCGAAAGACACTACGCTTCCGGGATTTCCTGCAGCTATTTCACTTGTTGTTCATCTTAAACATTAATGAAACATATTTTTCCAATGGCGGCAATTCTTTTGACCGCCAGTTTTTTTTCCTGTAAAAAGGAATACAGTTTTGAGGGTGGCAATTTTAAAAATTGCATCAGCTGCACCTATCTACCCGTATGTGACAGTTCGCAATATGTTTATGTGGACTCAACACCCACAAGTGTGGATACGCTCCACAATACCATGTACATCCTTGGTGACAGTACCATTAACGGAAAGCTTTTTAAAAAGGTTTCCGGCTTTGCTACTTTTAATACGGGCCTTTATGCAAATTGCGACAACCAGGATTACAGGTTGTTATTTCCGCTGGCAGCATTAGGTCTCAACCTCGATTCAATTGTTAATGACCTGCTGCAACAGGTTCCCATACCCATACCACCCGGACTGATATCGGTTCCATCTACTGTGGAAACATCTGTTTTAAAAGCCAATCTCCCTACCAACAGTACCTGGACCGATGTAATTTACCAGGTGAATATTCCTTTTCTTTTTAGTTTTTCCATGGGACTGGAGTACACGCTTTTAGAAAAAAATGTTCCCCGTACTGTTTATCAGAAAACATATAATGATGTCATTCATGTAAAAAGTGTTTTGAAGATCAATTCAACCCAGATCAATATTCCGCTTGATTTTGAGATCGATTATTATTTCGCTAAAGACGTAGGCATTATTGAAGTGCATATTACTGAAGCCAATGCAGTTACACGCGTACTTAAACTCCACAGCTACCAGCTTTAAGAAAGATATTTTGCAACAATAGGCAATCTTCTCCCTGTACCAAAAGCCTTGCTGCTTACACGAATGATGGGACAGAACTGGTTGCGTTTGTACTCATTCGTATTAACCAGTTTGAGGATCCTGTTCACAAGTTTTGCATCATATCCTTCCGCAATGATCTCTTTGGGTCCTTTGCGCAATTCAATGTATTCAAATAAGACTTTGTCGAGTATATCATATTCTGGAAGACTGTCACTGTCTTTTTGCCCCGGTCTTAGTTCTGCGGAAGGTGGTTTTACAAGTATGTTGGCCGGTATAATTTCTTTATCACGGTTGATATATCGGGCCAGTGCATACACCTGTGTTTTGTAAAGATCGCCGAGCACACTCAGTCCCCCAGCCATATCACCATACAAAGTTCCGTATCCGGTAGCCAGTTCGCTTTTATTAGAGGTGTTCAGCAGGATATAGGAGAATTTATTAGCCAGTGCCATTAATAAATTACCCCTGGTGCGGCTCTGAAT
>MWWA01000136.1_pt1 | contig 22016 bp, 22 predicted proteins | sample 1047341 | NCBI WGS metagenome assembly MWWA01 (sample SAMN06349978, study PRJNA376086) | soil metagenome | isolation source: MS5-1 sample Antarctic (ecotone) soil | place: Antarctica | collected 2015-01-13
GGTTTGATAATACTGCCGTAGTCCTTTCCAAAATAAGCTATCACCTATTTGCCTGCGCAGCATATGTAGGATCCATCCACCTTTTTCATAGCTGTTAGCATTTAGTAAATCCATGTATTCATGGGTTAATGAATCAACCACAGGCATGGTAGAACGCATATTGAAATGAATAACTTTTTGCCTGTCCTCCTCCCTTAAAAATCTTGCGGTATCTTCTCCGTATTTCTGTTCCATGTAGAGCGTAGTGAGGTAAGTTGCGAATCCTTCACTTAACCATATATGGGCAAATGATTTTTCGGTAGCCATATTTCCAAACCATTGGTGGGCAATTTCATGAGCAATTAATGCCTCTGCATTACGGTCACCCGTAACCGAATTTTCGGAATAGAAGATAGCGCTGGCATTTTCCATTCCTCCAAAAATTGTTTTGGACTGTACATTCGCAAGTTTGGAATAAGCGTAGGGCCCCACATTTTTAATAAACCATTGCAAAATATCTGGGGCCATTGCATAATCATAAAAACCATCTTTTTTATTTTCCGGATAAACCCAGCTGTAAACCGGGATGCCATCAACGTTGCCAGCCCATTGAACCGCAAATTCCGCTACGCCAATGACCATTATTTTTGTGGGCAATGGAATGGTCTCATACCAGCGGGTAAGTTTGTTACCTGCTGGTAAATTTGTTTCTTCCGTCTGCATTCCGTTACTCACTACCTGGTATTGGTGTGGAGCAGTTATTACAAATTCAACGGATGCTTTATCGGCCACATCATCCACGCATGGCAACCAATTGTGTGCACGGTTAGGCCAATTGTCTGAAAAGAAAGTCCTTCTTCCATATTTATTTTTTGCTATGATCAATCCATCAGCCGGTATGCCTTCATAACTGATCATGAATTCGGCAGTATCGCCCGTATGATAATTTTTACCCAGTATGAATTTTATTTTATTATCAGCATGCGTATAACTTTTTAAAGACGGGCCGCTGATAATGGTAACATGCATACCCTTGCCTTGAGAAATATTTTTCAGGTCAATAGAGAATTGAGTCGTAGGTTTTAAATATCTCATTTTGATTTTCGCAACGCCTTTTATGGTATCTGATTCATCTGTCAGGGTTACCTGGAATTGATAGTGCAGTACATCTATGGATCTATCTTGTGAAAAAGTGTAGGTACAGATAAAGGATGTAAATAATACCGAGAGTAATCTTTTCATAAAGTACATAAAACGTTTTTGAAATCTGTGTTTAAATTTATAGTTTTTCAAGCATCTCCACTACTTTTTCACGTTTCAGGATTACATATCCAATTCTATCATTGCTGATACCTTCTTTCAACTGGTAACTAAAATCAAGTTGATCATCAGTTACGTTGGTTTCAAAATATTTAAAGGAAATATTTGGATAATCCTTTAGTTCACGACCAATTTCATAAAGATGGGTTGATAGAATAAAAAGCGATGATTTAATTTTGATCAATCCCTTTATTACAGTTGTGCTGCATTTCATAGCATCTTCAATATTCGTTCCTTTAAATAATTCATCGATCAATACAAGCCATTTATGTCCGTTGTTGATTTTTTGAATTGTGGTACGTATCCGCTGCACTTCGTTATAAAAATAACTCTCTCCTTTTGCAATGTTATCCACTACATTAATATTACTTAACAGGCCGTCAAAAAGCGTCAGGCGCATATAGGTGGCCGGTACGCCCATACCCATATGAGCCAGGAATACAGCAGCACCTACAGCCTTGATCAGTGTGCTTTTGCCAGCCATATTTGCCCCGGTAAGAAAAAGAAAATTATGTTCGGGGTCCATTTCCATATCGTATGCCACCGGTTTGTTAAGCAAAAGGTGATAAAGACCCCGGGCTTCTACTTTAGGGGTTTCCTGATCAATAAATTCAGGAAAACTGAGATGGTATGTTTTTACAGCAACGGCCATTGAGTACCATGCATCTAAACGACAAAAAATGTCGATGAGTTCTAAAGTACCGGAGCGGTATTCACCTCTTAAATGATAAGCGAAATAAAGATTTTGTTGCCTGGAAAAAACCTCGCCTGATGCAGTATGGGATAATCGCGTTAAAGGTGTTTGATTGGCCAGTTGTTTTATTCTTTCAATATAAATATAAAAATGTGGAGGAAGATCTTTTTCTTCAAATAAGGCTGCTAATTTGCTGATACCCCGGTAAAAATCTGCAAAGTGTTTAATGGAATATTTGATCATGGAATAATCCGCTAAATGCAACCATTTATACGTAAAACTGTTGATGGTATTTGGATTTTCTGGTGCCTGATCAATGGGATAGTCAAGAAATTTTTCCATAACCATTAATGTCCCGTTACTTATTTCGGAGGGCCATTCATCAACATGATCAATAAGTGTTTTAATAATTTTTTGCGTACCAAGAATTTTTGTAATATCATTATGAGGTTCATGAAAAAAATGTCTTAACCAGGCCTTTCCCCCAACTGTTTTGGTAAAATTTAACTTATGAAAAATAGAAAATTCTTCTTCCTGGTGGAAAATAGCAATATCATTAAATGTTATCTTGTCAATTTGCATATGGCTGAATAAACGTTTTTATGAACATTATAATTACAGGGGCAAGTCAGCTTATCTGTTAAATAACAATCTTTGTCCTTTATTAGATTCATTCCACCTACCATTTTCATAAACAGGAACTCCATTAACAAAAGTAATCTTAATCGATGCGGGAAATTGAAATCCTTCGAATGGACTCCATCCACATTTATAAAAGATATTTTCTTTTTTTACCTGGTGCATGTTATTCAAATCAACCATTACCAGGTCCGCATGGTAACCTTCCCTGATATATCCTCTTTCTTTTATCTGGAAACATTCGGCAACATGGTGACTCATTTTCTGAGCGATTTTTTCCAGGGAAATTCTGCCTTCTTTAAAATAATGCAGCATCAATAACAGCGGATGTTGTACAAGAGGTAATCCTGCATGAGCCTGTAAGTATGGTTCATCTTTTTCCTGCCATGTATGAGGTGCATGATCCGTGGCTATTACATCCAATCTGTCATCCAGCAATGCTTTCCATAAGGCTTCTTTATGTTGGGGAGCTTTAATGGCAGGATTGCATTTTATCTGATTTCCTAATCTCTCGTAGTCCTTAGCCGTAAAATGCAAATGATGCACACAGACTTCGGCAGTAATTTTTTTATCAGCTAATGGAATCATATTGGTAAAAAGTTGTAATTCTTTTTCAGTGGATATGTGAAGAATATGTAACCTGCTATTATGTTTTTTAGCTAACTGAATGGCAGCGAAAGAAGATTCAAAACAAGCTTCTTCATTGCGAATCAATGGATGATCAGCTGCGGTTAATTCTCTTCCAGCTGCTTTAAATTTTTCCAGGTTATCTTTTATAATTTTTTCATCTTCACAGTGTGTCGCAATTAAAACCTCGCTCTCCCGGAATATTTTATCCAGTGTCAGGTAATTATCCACTAATAAGTTTCCGGTAGATGCACCCATGAAAATTTTTATACCGCATACATCTTTCCGCTTCTCATTAATTTTTAAAACTTCGTCTGCATTGGTGTTTGAAGTACCCATGAAGAATGAGTAGTTAGCCAGCGAAGTCCTCGAGGCTATTTTGTATTTGTCTTCCAACAAATTTTGTGTAAACACAGGCGGTATGGTGTTTGGCATTTCCATAAAACTGGTAACCCCACCGGCAACAGCGGCCCTGGATTCGGTAAATATGGTTGCTTTATGCGTAAGTCCTGGTTCCCGAAAATGTACCTGGTCGTCAATAACACCGGGAAATATATACTTCCCTTCACCATTTATTTCCCGGGCATTGACAGATATGGAGGGGGCAATTTTTTCTATTCTCCCGTTAGATATTAAAACATCACTTACTATTTGCGAACCTTCATTAACGATAGTGCTATTTTTGATCAGGTATTTTTCCATAACTTGAACCGCTTATTTGGCATGCCTCTAAAATGGCTTTAAAACATTTCAATTCTTTATGCAATTTATTATAAAATCAGTAGTGGCTGTTTTGTTAGTTGCACCTGTGGCAACAATGGCTCAAACAACCTTTCTGCCTCTTGAATCGAAAGAATATATCATTCTTGAAAGAATGGAAATAAAATCTCGTGTTGATTCTGTATTAAATTTTTCAAAAACAAAACCTTTCAGCCGCAAACAAATGATCCAGGGCGCATTGCAGGCGGATTCAAGTCTGAACCTGACCACTGTAGATCAATACAACCTGCAGCGGTTAAAGTTGAATAACCTGGAGTGGATTCCTGGTGATCATATTGAATATGCCAGTAAAAAACCTATCTGGAAAAACTTTTATAAAACACCTGCAAATATGTTTGAGGTGCACAAAAAGGATTTTTCTCTTATCATTAATCCCTTTATTTATTACCAGGTTTCAAAAGAAAGAAATAATAGTCAACATCTTTTTTTAAACCGCAGAGGCCTTAACGTTCGTGGTAAAATTGCGGATAAAATAGGGTTTGCAGCTTCCATTAGCGATAACCAGGAACGTGATCCTTTGTATGTACAGCGCCGTGTTAGTGAACACCAGGCTGTTCCGGGTCAGGGTTTTTACCAGGATTTTAAACGTACCGGGTATGATTACTTTGATGGTCGGGGTTATTTTACTTTTAATGTAACCAAATATATTGATGTTGCTTTTGGATATGATAAACATTTTATTGGCAACGGCTATAGAAGTTTATTTCTTAGTGATTTCAGTAATAGTGCACTGTTCCTGAAATTGAACACCCGCATCTGGAAATTCAATTACCAGAACCTTTTCATGGAATTGCATCCGGCTGAACCCAGAGCAGCCAATGTACTGTTTCCCAAGAAATATGCAGCTATGCATCACCTGGATGTTAATGTCACCAAATGGCTGAATATCGGCGTATTTGAAGGGGTGATATTTGGCAGAAAAAACCGTTTTGAATTTGGTTACCTGAACCCGGTAATCTTCTATCGCTCTGCTGAACAACAGAACGGAAGTTTTGATAATTCAGTAGCCGGTTTGGATTTCAAAGCCAATGTGGCTAACAAATTCCAGTTTTATGGTCAATTGATTTTAGATGAATTCAAATTATCAGAACTACGGGCCGGGAATGGTTGGTGGGCTAATAAATTCGGATATCAATTAGGTGCTAAATATATTGATGTATTTAATATTCCAAACCTGGATCTTCAAATGGAATTAAATCGTGTACGTCCATTTACTTATTCACATAATGATTCCGTTGCCAATTATACTCATTATAATCAGCCATTGGCACATCCACTTGGTGCTAATTTCAGCGAGTTATTGGGTATCCTTCGTTATCAACCCAAACCAAAATGGATGCTTGAGGCAAAGTTGATGGTTTATAAACAAGGTTTGAATATCGGAGCCGAAAGTTTTGGCAATAACCCGCTTTTGCCTAATCGTCCTCCACACCGTTTAAAAGATTATGGGTTTGAAATAGGATCCGGGCAGGTTGTAAATACAACTTATGGATCTTTGCTGGTGTCTTATGAATTTAAAGAAAAGCTTTTTCTGGAATTAAGTGCAATGGGAAGAAATTACAAAGTGGAAAACAATACAGGCCTTTCAGAAAATACCAGTGTTATTTCAGCAGCATTCAGGTGGAACATCAACCGCAGGGAATTTGTATTTTAAAAATCATTTTACCAGTGATCAGTTTTTTAAAACATTAAAATGAAGATCAGGGTAAAAGAAAGATCTTTTATTGCGAGGATCGCCGCATATGTTTTACGCTCTAATAATGTAGCAATCGTTTTTGGAAAAACTATTTTTTTATGGAATGCATCTAAAGAAGATCTCTTAAAAAACCAAAGGTGGTTAAGACATGAATTGGTTCATGTAAGGCAATTCTTACGCTATGGTTTTTTCCCATTTATTTTTATGTATTTATGGGAATCATTAAAAAAAGGATACTTTAATAACAAGTTTGAAATAGAAGCGAGAGCCAATGAAAATAGTGAAGATGATGGGGATTTTGAAATCGTTTAACCTTCCAGGTGAATACTGAACATGATCATCCTGGATTGCATCTTATCAAAAACACTGGAATATTTAAGATTTTTGTCGCGGCTATGAATATTATTTAATCCATTGCTGATCTTAATCTCAGGTGAAAGAATAAAACTTGGGAAATAAAGATTGAAACCGATACCTGCTTCAATTCCAAAATCATATTTCTGAATTTTAACCAGATCATCAGCTTTTCTGGCCTGGGCGTTGGATGCCAGATCTATATCCATTTTAACACCACCAAGCATGTATACCCGAAAATTACCAATGCGATCAGAATTAAATTTGGCATGTAGCGGAAAAGTAACAATTACCGATTCTACTTTCTTTGTAATGGAATCTGAGTTTTCAAAAGAATCAGGATGCCTTAACTGGTAAAATAAATTGCGTTCTGTAAATAATAACTGGGGATTAAATCTGGCTTCAAAGCGGTCTGTTAATTTAGCAGTAGCAGACAAGCCCAGTGAAAAACCTGCGGAATTCAGTGGTTCTGCCAGCAATACACTGTCATCTTGCAAAAACCGGGAATGCTTGTGTGTATGAAATCGATTAAGGTTGGCACCTAATGTAATGCCAAAATAATATGGTTTGTTGTCATGATCTGACAAATTAAGATCCATCTGTGCATCTGCAGAATTGCCTGTGCACAACATCGCGCAAAAAACTAAAAAGCTTACTGCCCTGAACCTTGTTTTCTTCCCTGGTAAATACAACATATACCTAAACTTAATGGTTTAAATGAGGTATCGGAATAACCCATTTGATTCATGATCTCTATTAACTTTTGCCTTTCTGGAAAAGCTTTTGCTGATTTATTCAGATAGCAGTATGCTTCTTTATTTTTACAAAACCAGCGTGCTACCCGGGGAGCAACAGTACCCATGTATAAATTGTAAAGTTTACGTATAATGTAGTTTTTGGGGTTAGAAAATTCAAGGATTATTAACCGGCTGCCGGGTTTTAAAACACGCAACATTTCTGTCAGTCCTTTTTCAAGATTTTCAAAATTGCGCACACCAAATGCAACCATTATGGCATCAAACGAATGGTCGGCAAAATTTATTGTTTCACTATCTCCTTGCACAAGTTCAATTAGAGGTGAAAGGCCCGATTCCTGCACCTTTTTTTTACCCAGTTCCAACATTTCTTTGCTGATGTCAATTCCGTAGATTTTGTTAGGTTTTAATATGCTGGAGGCTAGAATTGCCATATCCCCAGTACCAGTGGCAACATCCAAAATTATTTTGGGATTTTCTATTTTTAACTGCCTGATGGCTTTTTTTCGCCATATAACGTCAATACCTAATGACAAAAAGCGGTTTAAAAAATCATATTTGGGTGCTATGTCATTAAACATTCCTGCAACCTGTTCTTTTTTGCCAAGATCAGAATGCAGGTAAGGTATGATATCGTCATGGGGTAATTTCGCCATAGGAACGCGAAGTTAGGCGGTTTACGATTGTTTCTTAAGTCATTATAATAGAATGGTTGTTATAATTAACACCTTATGTTTTACAGATATCCATTCCCGCACAGCCCAATCACTATGCGTATCTTGCAGCCTTTATGGAAATCATTTCTTCCCAATATTTAATTAGTAGTCCCAGTTTGGATGGATGCCCTGCACCCACATTACCGGAATACGCTTTTATAGGTCGGAGTAATGTTGGCAAATCATCGCTGATCAATATGCTATGTAATTCAGCAAAACTTGCTAAAACCTCATCGGCACCCGGTAAAACCAAACTAATAAATCATTTTATAATCACCGGTGGCGATAGAAAGCAATGGTACCTGGTTGATTTGCCAGGATATGGTTTTGCTAAAGTGTCACAAGGAGAGCGGAAACGTTGGGAAAAAATGATTGAAGATTATCTTCGTAAAAGACCAAACCTTGTTTTAGTATTTATTTTAGTTGACAGTCGTCACTCACCACAAAAAAAAGATCTTGATTTTGTCAATAAACTGGGAGAGTGGGCAATTCCTTTTGCAATTGTTTTTACTAAAACAGATAAAATTACCCAGCGTGAGGCGGCCAAAAATCAGGCTGATTTTTTGCATGAATTGAAGAAAACCTGGGAATCTATTCCTCCTCATTTTGTTACTTCAGCATTAAAAAAAACCGGCAGACCAAAGATACTGGCTCATATTGCTGAAGGAAATAAGGTTTTTAATGAATTTTATGATAGTCAAAAATTTTAATTGTTGGGGTAATCTCTTATCTTGCAAGGTCTAATAGATAACAATGAAAAATTTTTTCACGGAAAAAAATATGGTGGTTGTATTATTCCTACTGGTGGTGGTAGTATTCTCCTTAGCCCATAAAGAAACTAAAAAAATAGAATACCTGTATAAAACGGTTTCCATTAATGCTTCCTCTCCGGCTATTGCAAAATTTAAAGTGCAAAATTCCTTGCAGGTTAGTACTGCAGTATCTACAACTTTTTTGAAATAATATACTAAGTAATATTCTTTTTTTCTAATTAACCATTCTATTGGCACAACTGCTGCTGGCAAAAGCTTCAGGTTTGGCCTTAAAGGCAAATCCCATTCCTAAAATATAACCCATTGCTTCTTTTAGTGCATCATTACTTTTAAAGTGTGGATTTGTATTTATATCGGCGTGGACTTCCATATCCACATCGTAGATGGTAAAAAGATTGCAAAGTTCATAAGCAATTTCAATACTTTTAGCTACTTCTACCAACATTCTTTCTTTTATAGAATATTGCTGCCTGGTTTTCTCATTGTGTATGAACATAAACCCTCCATGGCCTTCTCTTAAAAAAACAATGACCGTAGCAAATTCGGTATCAGATCCTTTCACCTGGCTGTCAGTGCCAATGCAAACTTTCAATTTAAATCCAAGGGAAATTTCGCGTTGAATGGCGGTTTCAACTTCATGATAAATAGGCAGAACAATTGGGTCTCCGTTAAATTTTCTCCATTTCATAAATAAAGAGGTTTTTCTAAGTTATAGAAAAACCTCTGATAAACAATGGGCACGGATTATTGTTCTTTTAAAAGAACATATTGAAAGGTTAGTGGCTTATGAATTTTTCGCTCCATTCTTCCTGGTCAGTTATATATTTAATCACATAAACACCTTTGGTGATTTGTGTGTGTTGAACCTGGTTAATGCCATTGGTTAAACGTCCACTGGCAAGTTGGTTTCCATTCACACTATACACGGTGTACAGGTAATTTCCGGGGCTGTTGATTCTTAATTCGCCATTTGAAATGATATTTCCCATGATCTGAGGTTTGTAAATATTTCCCTGGTTACGCAGGGTGATCATGTTTGAATAATATTGGTTGCCATCGTTGAATGTTACATTTAACCTGTAAATAACAGGTGATGTAGATGAAGGACGGTAATTATAATACAATGCATCACTTGCAGTTTCTGCCAGTGGTGTAAAGTTGCGACCATCGTTTGAAACTTCAACCACCAGTTGCTTTACTGTTTCATCTGCATCAATAATCCAATTTAATTTATGTACATCCTGCTGAATGGATCCTGATAGTACAAGTTTACGCAATGGCAGGATGGTAAAATCAATTTCCTCAGCGGCAATCAGGTAAGGTCCAAGACTTCCATACTCAGTAGTAAATCCATTTCCCACACCATCAATTAAAATATGATAGGTGCCTGCGGATAAAATGGTGTCAATAGAAGCGCTCAAAGTTGCAGCAGGATTATACGTGTTGATTTTTGTTTTATTGTTGTAAAGTTCTAAAGCAATGTCCAGGTTTGTTCCACTTATGCCTGCTACATTTGTAGGTACGGCACTTATTTTCACTCTACGTTGATTGCTTAAAGTGAACTTAAAAAGATCTTTATCGTCTGATGTTGAGATCATTCCTTCAATCTCAAATTTTCTATTGGAAAAGGCTACAGTTGTTACTTGCTGAAAGCTTTCATTGTAATCATCATTTTTATAGGTGATGCCGTTGCGGGCATCTGTTATAATAGCCAGGTCACTTTGAAGGCTTGTACAACCATAAGGGCCAGGACCCTGGTGCCAGGTGGTTGAATTGCGGTAGTAACCTACGCCCATGATCGGTGCCCAACCAGCTTCTCCGCTACCAACACCGGTATTATAGCTGGAAACAAGATTACAGTTTGCATCATATGTTGCCTGGTGCCGTAAACCGAGAGTATGCCCTGCCTCATGCGCAGCAGCTTCTGAAATATTTTTTACATTGTTTTGCAGTAACTGGGTAAATACAAAACAAGGCGTATTGTCGCCCCACGTAAATGAATTAGTATAAGCTACACCACCAGCAGAACCATACCAGCTCGAACTAACGGTTAATACTACACGTATTCTTTGCTTGGGAGGAGCACTCCAGTATTTGGTACTGTCAGTAGTGACATTGATATTAAAGGGGCTGTAATCTTCCGCAACATTGTTGAAAATTTTAACGATCTGGTCATTATTAAGCGTAGTTGGCTCACAATTAAAAGGACCGTTATAATTCCAACTGGTGCCGGAAACATAATGGCCATCAAAATCTAAAAATATTACAGGCGCGGCGGAAGAATGGCTGTTTAAAATGGGTACTTGCGCATTCAATGTAAAAGAGAATACACAGAGCAGTACCGGAAGGATGGTTTTTATCAGGCTTTTCATTTCACTTGCATTTGGATATTGAACTAAGGAACAAGGATTTGGATGGATTTTTTTATTCTGCTATGAGGTCATAAAGACCCACTTTTTGAAAAACGTACTGGCCGTGTTCGAAAACAATTTCAAGACTGTCACCATGTTCACGACTGATAATACGACCCATGTATTCGAAACTGCCATCTTCATTTATTATGCGTGTAAACGTAAAATTGGCCCCTTTACGGTTAGTCAATCTTACCACTACACTTTGTACCCTCGTATCTGAAACCGATGATTTGGAAACAATATGCCCATTTAAACTAGCCATCCCATGTAAAGGAATATTGATCGACTTTCCAAGAGGAGCTTCGAAAAGTGATTCAAAATCATTTAACCGGACATGTAATTTTTCAGGTAGATCCTGGAAAAGTTTTGGCTTATTATAATCGGGTTCATTAATGGGAGGTTGACCAAGAGCGACAATGGAGCAGATAGATAAAATCAGGCAGAGCATGCCGTTAGTTAAGGTTTTCATTGGATTTTAATTTCAAAAGTTAAAGTAACTTTTTTTGCAGTGGATATTAATTACTGCGTGTTTTTCAAAGGGACGAAATACAATATTTGTAATAAAAAATTACAAGTGCAAGTGCATCGTATATAAATATTTAAAATTGGGTGATAGTACCCGGGAAAGAATCGTAAACTTCCTATTTTATTTATTTTTTAGTATTGGTTTGTACTTAGCATTACAAGTGTGCATGCATCAACAGGCTCTATGCCTTTGCGGGAAGCCATTTCAGCTAATTCATTATTTTCAGTACCCGGATTAAAAATGATTCTTTTAGGATTTAATAACATCAGATATTCGTAATACTCCTTTTGATTAGCCGGGTTCAGGTAAAGTGTAACAGTATCAATATCCTTATGATGTTTTTTTTCATTGGTAATTTGAATATCACCAATAGACCCTTTTCTTTTTCCTAATGCAATAACAGGATGGTTATAGCCATGAAGTCTTTTTACGGCAGCATGACTATACCTCGAAGGGTTTGGTGAAGCACCTAGTACCAATGTTTTCTTTTGTTTTTGCATACCAATCTATTTTTTATAACCTTCTAAAATATCTGCTATAGCATTTTCAAGGTATGGATATTGAAATGTAAAACCTTCATTCAAAGCTCTTGCAGGTATTACCCATCGGCTTTTTAACATTAATTCTGTCTCCGTTCCAATCATAAAAGCTCCTAATTCTAATAACCAGGCTGGAGAAGGAAAGGCGACCTTCCGGCCAATGGCATTACATAGGGTTTTCATAAAATCTTTGTTCTTCACTGCATGTGGTGAAACGCAATTAAAAACACCTTCTGAATTATTTTCAAACAACCATTCTACCATGCCTGCAAAATCATTTATATGAAACCAACTGAACATTTGATTTCCGGATCCATGCTTTCCACCTAATCCAAATTTGCAAAGATTTAGATAACGAACCATTACGCCACCACGACCCAGGGTAATAGCAGTTCTCAATGCAACTTACCTGGTTCCCGGTGTTTGTTGTGAAAAAAATTCCTGTTCCCAGTCTTTAACAACTTTTACCGAAAAATCAATTTCAGGATCAAGAAGTTCATTAACCGGTTCATGCAATCGGCGGGCCAGCAATTTGTTTTTTTCTGTGCGGATGGCGTCAATAAAATTCCAGGGCATGTTAGCTTTTTTGGCTAAACTAATTTCTTCGCTTTGTTCATTATTCGCTTTTTGAGTACTGTGTTTATAAATAGTGGCTGATGAAGCATTCACCCATAAATCGGGCGGATTATTTAAGTGACGGATGAAATTTCCCAAAGCTTTTGTGGCATGTATACGACTGTTATAAACTTCTTGTTTTTGCTTTTTATGATATCTGCAATTGACTGATTTACCAGCGAGGTTGATTAGCAAATCTGCATTTTCTAATTCAGGTAAATAGAATTTATCAACTTGCATACCATCCCAATGCAGGTATTGGATGATTTCATTTCCAGGTAAAGTTTTGTTCTTTAAATGATAAATATTGTTCTTTGAATTTTTTTTTGGAACGGGTTAGTACGATTATTTTATTGGATGATGCCCATCGTTCGATCAGCACCTGCCCGATAAATCCTGTACCACCGGCAATAATTATTTTTTTATTTTCCATGATTACTGTATATTTTAAAATTTCAGAAAATATTGAAATAAAATTTGAAATGATTCTTAATGTTGAATTTTGCTTATGAATCTTCTACTTAAAGAATTTAAGCATGGAACTGAGGAAAATATTTTCTTCTGCTTTTACCAGCATATCCAATGCATTATCTGCCTGCTTTCCTAATCGTTTAATACCGGAAACCGTGTCCACAAATGTTTTCACATGTTTATCCCTTTTGTCTCCTTCCACTTCTTCCAGTTGATCAAGTAGTTTTAACATGGGATCTAATTCTCTTTTTTTCCTTTCTTTCACAATCAAACGCACTACTTTCCAAATGTCCTTTTCTGCACTGAAAAACTCCCTTCTTTCTCCCGGAATAATGACCCTTTCCACGAGTCCCCAATTGATCAATTCCCTGATATTCATGTTTACATTACCCCGACTGATATTTAACTGTTCCATGATTTCATCCTGACTGAGTGATTCGGGGCTAATCAATAATAATGCATGTATCTGCGCCATGGTACGATTAATACCCCAATGGGTTCCGAAGGCACCCCAGGAGGCTATGAATTGGTTTTTGGCTTCTGTTAATTTCATAACTCAAAATTAATAATACTTTTCGAACTTTCAAATATTATTGAAAGTAAGTTTAAACTATTTCATTTAATTTGGGGATTCAAAATGATTAGATAAATAAAATGAAAATAGATTTCAGCACTATAATTTTTCTTTTTGTTACAGGAATGATCAGTTGTAAAATTTCGCAAAACATGAATACCAAAGTCCCAGGCGAGGTTACCACAGGCGTTGTTGCGCATCGTGGTGCATTCAAAAAAAATAATTTACCAGAGAATTCTATTGCTGGATTGCAGGAAGCCATACGGTTACAATGTGAGGGCTCAGAGTTTGATATCAGGGTAACTGCTGATGATTCACTGGTGATTATTCATGATCCGGTACATGCTGGTATTAATGTGGAAGAAACAAAATACAATGAGCTTGTTTTACATAAATTGTCAAATGGTGAAACCTTGCCGACATTGCGGGAATACTTGTTGGCAGGCATGCATCAAAACCAAACCAAATTAGTACTGGAAGTAAAACCATCAGGAGTTAGTAAGCAACGATCCCTATTGGCAGCAGAAAAATCTTTTGAACTGGTCCAGGAGTTGGGGATAGAAGAAAAAGTAATTTACATCAGTTTCGACTTTGATGTTATTAAAAAGATCCTGTCGTTGAATCCACAAGCATCAGTTCAGTATCTTAACGGGGACAAATCCCCTATGGAATTAAAGAAAGACGGAGTTAATGGGATCGATTATAACCTTGCTGTATTCCGCATGCATCCATCCTGGATTGAAAGTGCAAAACAAAATAATATTGTTTTGAATGCATGGACAGTAAATAAAGCCACTGATATGGACTGGCTGTTAAGGCGTGGCTTTGATTATATAACAACGGATGAACCGGAACTACTTGCTAAAAGAATAAGAATAATGAAAATAGAAGCTGCAAATAAGCCTTAGTTTATTTTGAAAATTCACTTCATCATCAGTCCATAGAATTTTCGTTCATGTATAGCCGAAACAATTTATTTTCCTTATCTTCTAAACCGGCTTACGATCCACCAGATGAGTGCAATGATTGCAACCACAATGATAACTCCAACCCATATGCCAAACTCTAAAATATCCCCTACCAGTTCGCAGGAAGAAAGTGTAGTAATAATGAGTATAACGTAGAATAATAAAAGCTTTTGCATAGTATTTTTTTAGTCAACCAATGCAAAAGCTTTGCCATGTGTTTATCAAAAATTTGGAATAAGCCAATGATCACCATTCCTACTTATCTGCGCGTATTCTGTGGACGTGGTTTATTGAATTTTTTAGCAGGTCGCCCCACGTAAGCCGCTGGATTATAATGTAATGCAGGACCAAGGTGACCAGGTAAATCCAGCTTTTTAACTTCATTACCGATCAACTTTTCTATGCTTTTAAATTTTCGCTGATCTTCCGGGTTAATAAAAGTAATTGCCACGCCGGTTGTTTCGGCCCTGGCCGTCCTACCCACCCGGTGAATATAATCCTCAGCATCCCTCGGCACATCGTAGTTAATAACCAGGCCAATTGAATCAATATCTATTCCTCTTGACATGATATCTGTAGCCACCAGGATCTGCAATAATTTATTTTTAAACTTGCGAAGCACTTCTGTCCTTACATCCTGTAAAAGATCCGAATGAATAGCAGCAACATTGAATTTGGCCCTTAGTAATTCTCTTTCAAGTTGTTTTACTTTTTCTTTACTGGAAGAAAAAATTAGAATGCTCGCAATCTTTTTTCCATTGAGTAATTCAGTTAGTAAAGGAAGTTTTTGCTCATTATACGTCATGTAAGCCGCCTGCATAACACCCTCTGCGGGTTTTGAAACCGAAATATTTATTTGTTCCGGGTCAGTTAATGTTTTGGCTGCCAACGTTCTGATCTTCGGCGGCATCGTAGCAGAAAATAAAAGTGTTTGCCTTTTTTTAGGCAGAAAACTGATGATGCGATTTATATCATCCGAAAAACCCATGTCAAGCATACGATCAGCTTCATCAAGGATAAGGTGTGTCAGATTCCCAATATTTACATATCCCATGTTCAAATGTGCGATCAGTCGACCAGGTGTGGCAATTATAATATTAGCTCCGTGGGTAAGCGCTTTTTTCTCTTGCTCAAAAGATGATCCGTCATTTCCACCAAAAATGGCGATAGCACTGACAGGTGCAAAATACGCAAGCCCTTGTACGGCTTCATCTATCTGGATGGCCAGTTCCCGGGTGGGAACAATGATCAGTGTATCGATGCTTTGCGTTTTTGTTTGAATGATCTTGTTTATTACCGGAAGCAGAAAAGCAGCAGTTTTACCGGTGCCGGTCTGGGCACAGGCAATGATGTCTTTATTATTAAGGATGATGGGAATAGCTTGTTGCTGAATGGGGGTAGGTTTTTCAAAACCCATGGCATCCAACCCTTCCATCAGTTCGGGTTCAAATTGTAATTCGTGAAAAGTCAAAATTAAAAATATTAAGTTATTATTACTGTGGGCACAGTCAGTAAAAATTGCCGGTAGCAGGGCTGCCTCAATCTATCCTGTATTATGCAGTCAGACAAAGATAACAAAGAAAATTTAAGCGGCTGATGCCAGCAGAAGGAGGACTTGTTAAGGTTTGGAGATAATGTATATGGCAATTGGATCTGGAATTTATTTTGGATGATATTTCAAAAAAATCCCGCTATAAAACGGGATCTCAATAGAAATAATCAATTCTTTATACCAGCATAGTAACCGGGTTTTCTATATATTTTTTCAGGGTCTGAAGGAATGTCGCTCCAACTGCACCATCTACACTACGGTGATCGCAACTCATAGTTACTTTCATTACATTGGTAACACCAAATCCCTCGCCTTTGCGAACCACTATTTCTTTAATTCTGCCAACAGCTAAAATACAGCTATCAGGAGGATTGATGATGGCAGTGAATTCTTCAATATCCATCATTCCAAGATTAGAAATGGTGAACGTATTACCACTGAATTCCTGTGGTTGTAATTTTTTATTTTTAGCTTTCTCATATAAACCCTTGGCTTCACCCGCAATCTGGCTCAATGATTTTTGATCTGCAAAACGGATCACCGGTACAATCAATCCTTCAGGAACTGCTACTGCACTTCCAATATGGATATGATTATAGGTTCTTATTACATCACCCATCCAACTTGAATTAACTGCAGGATGTTGACGAAGAGCCATTGCAACGGCTTTGATCATCATGTCCTGGAAACTTATTTTTACCGGGCTCACCTCATTCATTTCAGTACGGGCCTTCATGGCATTATCCATATTCAACTCCATGGTCAGGTAAAAATGAGGTGCACCAAATTTACTTTCACCTAAACGCTTTGCTACAATTGAACGCATTTGGGAATGGGGAGTGTCCGTATAACTTTCTTCGCCAGCAGGGGCAGATGTTACTGAAGCACCTTGCTGACTTTCTTTTTCCGTAGGCTTAAACTGGTCAACATCACTTTTTATAATACGACCTCCATCACCACTGCCTTTCACTTGATGCAGGTCAATACCTTTTTCAGCGGCTAGTTTTTTAGCAAGAGGAGAAGCTTTTAATCGACCATTTTGATCAACTGTTAACTTATTAGCTGATTCATCTGAAGATGAAGGTTTTTCTTCTTTCGCAGTACCCGATTTTTTTTCGGGTGTTGATGACTGTTTGGTTTCAGTTTCATCAGTACCCCCTTTGGATGCCTCAATAATCTTATCAAGATCCACTTTGCCATCCTCTCCGATAACTGCCAAAAGTCCATTCACAGGGATCTTTGTACCCTCCGCAGCACCAATATGTAACAATGTTCCATCCTTGTAACTTTCTAATTCCATTGTTGCTTTATCGGTCTCAATTTCAGCCAGTAAATCTCCCTTCTTCACTTTGTCGCCCACTTTTTTGTGCCAACCTGCAATCACACCTTCAGTCATTGTATCACTTAAACGAGGCATCAGAACCACTTCTTCCATTTTTGAAAGGTCAATGGCATCCCTTTTATCATTCATTTTTGTCTCTTTTTTCAAGGGTTGTTTTTCATCATTTTTGGTATTTGATTTATTATCTTTTTTTTCAGATGTTTCTTCTTTGGGTTTTTTCTCTGATTTTTTTTCGGTTGCGCCGGTTTCATGTTCTTTTAATAAGTTGGAAATATCTTCTCCATCTTTTCCTACAATAGCTAACAGGTCATTTACTTGAAGTTTTCCACCTTTGTCAATACCAATATGCAGAAGTGTGCCATCTTTATAGCTTTCAAGTTCCATGGTTGCCTTATCGGTTTCCACTTCCGCAAGCAAATCACCTTTTTTAACCTTATCACCAATTTTTTTATGCCATTCCGCTATTACACCTTCGGTCATTGTATCACTCAGGCGGGGCATCAGAATCACTTCAGCCATGATCGTATCAGAATTTTAAATATTTACGATTTAAATAAGAAGCCGTGAAATTAAGGTAAAAACAGGAATTGAACCGATTGTTAGAGCAACTGAAAGAAGTATCAGCCTAGTAATCCAATTCTAACCTTAAACGGTCCTTTAATTGTTTTACTAAAGGATACTGGGCGGCTATTTTTGCAAACTGTGCCGATGAACTCAATGGTGTTACTTCAAGTGTATGATCCTGCAAAGTTTCATCGATTTCAATTGTAAACTTTAAGGCGGTATTCCTTAATTCCTGTTGCAGGTAAATACAAGCCATATTTCTTTCCTTTTCAATAAATTTTTGCTCCAGATTATTAGAAGTGATGACCACAAAACTTTTTTCATCTTTTAATTCAAGTCGGGCCCTTTCAAAACTTGTATATGCTGGATTTTTTTCTTCCTGCAATTTGCAGCCAATGGATTTCCAAACCAAAACCAGTTTTTCGTACAGGACCGGCTCATTTAACTTTAACCCATTTCCTTTACCATTATTTTTTACCTGAGCCCTGATTTTTGCTAAAGCTCCCAGAGAAGTTTTGGATACAGGTTTCTGCTCCTCTTCCTGCACCAGGTTAATGGAGTGCTCCTTTATTTCCCGGTTATATTTTATGGAATCATTCTCTTCCTTTGGTATTTCGATCGTTAACCTGGCTTCTGAAGGTGCGAAAGTCTTTTGCGTTGCCTGACCAACTGACTTGGGTTTTATTTCCACCGGAACCAGCTTTCGGAAAGCAACGGGCCTGGCTTCATCAACCCGTTTTTTTTTAATATTATTTTCTCCCTCATTTACCAGGGTAATAGCTTGCTGCAGGTAACATAACCTTATCAATGCCATTTCCAGGTGTAATCTCTTATTACGGGCCGCCTTATAATGTAACTCTGTTTCGTTTAAAATATTTAATGCACTGATTAAAAATGATGGAGAAATCTTTTTAGCTGTTTGCTTATATTTTTCTTTAAAGCTTTCCACTACATCCAGTAATACTGCAGCTTTTTGATCATTACAAACAAGCAGGTTGCGAATAAATTCCATAAAGCCATCCAGAACAAGATCACCTTCAAATCCCTTATTATAGATTTCGTTGTATAACAATAATGCACCTGATAAATCCTGTTGCAACATGATATCCATTAATTTGAAATAATAATCTTCATCTAATATATTCAGGTGTTCTAACGTGTTAGTATAAGTTAATTCACCATTTGTAAAGCTGGATATTTTGTCAAGGATACTCAAGGCATCACGCAGGCAGCCTTCACTTTTTTGAGCAATTAACTGAAGGGAAGTTTTATCTGCTTTCATTTCTTCCTGCCGGCAAATTTCAGCCAAATGTTCCACGGTATCATTCAATGTGATGCGCTTAAAATCAAATACCTGGCAACGACTAAGTATAGTGGGAAGAATTTTATGTTTTTCAGTTGTTGCTAAAATAAAAATGGCATATGGAGGAGGTTCTTCCAGTGTTTTTAAGAACGCATTAAAAGCAGCAGCACTCAGCATATGTACCTCATCTACTATATACACTTTATACTTTCCGCCTTGTGGTGCAAACCTTACCTGGTTTACGAGTTCCCGAATGTCATCAACGGAATTATTACTGGCCGCATCCAGTTCATGTATATTAAGTGATGTGCCTTCGTTAAATGAAACACATGAATGACATGTATTACAGGCTTCTCCATCTGCCTGCTGATTTTGGCAATTGATCGTTTTTGCAAGTATACGGGCACAGGTTGTTTTACCTACACCGCGTGGACCACAAAATAAAAATGCATGCGCCAGTTGATTATTTTTTACTGCATTTTTTAATGTTGTGGTTATGGCCGATTGCCCAACAACGGTATCAAAAGTCTGTGGTCTGTATTTGCGAGCTGATACAATGAATTTCTCCATAAACCCTTATTCTTTTTTGCAATTCATTTTATAAAAAGGCGATGCTGCAAGATAAGCATCAAATAATGCCGGCTTGTATGAAAACAAAACATGTGAATAATTTGTTCGGTTGTTTTAATTCAGGATGGGGTGCCTCTTAAACTCCCTGGATTGATCGAATAAATAGCGGTAAGTGATCAATTTCCTGGTTTCTTTATCGGCAATAGTTTGGGCAATATTGATCATTTTTGGATTGAAATCACCTATCCATTGCATTTCATATTCCGTATAAGATAATTGGTGCTGTATGATTTTTGCACCTTCAACAACCATAAATGAATCGACTCCCTTTCCCTGGAAATCGGGAACTACGCCAAAAACGATTCCGGTAAATTTTTTACAGGGCTTTGTGGCTTTTACCCATAAAAATTTAAGTTTTGCGAACAGGTCGAAACGACCATGTAAGTGTTTAAACCATTGGTTGAGATCTGGCAGGTTTACCCAAATGGCTATGGGTCTATCATTATAATATGTGAACCAAATCACTTTTTCATCCATCACCGGTTTCATTTGCTGAAACATTTTAAGCACCAGATCCTTATTCAATTGTTTTAAACCACCATGTCCAGCCCAGGCTTCATTATAAACAGTGGCAAAATCCCGGGCAAATTCCGGAAGCTTTTTTTTATCGATATACCGGGCCTGGTAAGCCGGATCTTCAGCAAGCTTTGCATGCCGTTCAAAAAATTTATCTTCCAATGGTTTATCAACCATTCTGCCAAAACAAATCTGTTCAAAGAAAAGTTTAAAACCATAGTTTTCAAAAAGTGCCTTATAATATGGCGGATTATAATTGAGCATATAAACCGGGGGTACAAATCCTTCAACCAATAATCCCCACCACCTGTCTCGTTCTCCAAAATTAATGGGCCCATCCATCGCCGTCATCCCTTTACTCAATAACCAATGTTTGGCCACATCGAATAAGATATCCGCTGCTGGCTGGCTATTAATACATTCAAAGAAACCAATACCGCCAACAGGACCTTCATCACCTTTTGATTTATATTTTTTATTGGTAAATGCGGCAATGCGGCCAATCAATTCACCGGTTTCATTTTTTAAAATCCAACGGATAACTTCACCAGATCGGAAGGCCTTATTTTTTTTCGGGTTAAATATTTCCTTAACATCCTTTTCCAAAGGCTGAATATAATTAGGATCATCCTGGTTGATTATAATATTGACTTTCAAAAATTCATCAGCCGCATTTTCGTTTGTAACTTCTGATAGATTCATTTACGGGGTCGCTTTTTTATAACAGTGCCTAAAAATGGCAAATTAAAACGAATCGGGGTACTTTTTCTCTTTTTTACTATAAGGTTATTTTGAAATTCCGCGTAATAGATCTTTAAGAGAATCAGGAAATAGGAGATCATCAAAGGACCAAAGATCAAACCCGGCAAACCAAAACTTTTTAATCCAATTATAATACCGAGCACGGTTACCACTTCATGTACTTTGGCTATTTTTTTTGCCAGGAAAAACCTGATCACATTATCCGCTAAACCTAATATAATTGCACTGTAAAGCAGCAAAAACACTGCAGGTCCTGAATGCCCGGAAATGAAAAGGTAAACTACTGCCGGTATCCACACCAGCGCTGTACCTATAACAGGAATGATTGTAGCAAACGCTGTAACGATAGCCCAAAATCCAGGTTCCGGGAGCCCCGCAATCATGTAACCTATAAATCCAATCAGTCCCTGAACCAACGCAATCATAGGAACCACTACTGCATTGGCGTATGTCTGGTTAACCAATTCTTTACCAAACATTTCAATTTTTGTTCTTTTAAATGGAAGATAAAATACAATGGCTGCTTCCATCCGGTTTAAATTAATCAGCATAAAGAATAAAAAGAAATATAACATGGCGATGGTAATAAAGAAATTGATTCCCTTATTTAACACGTTCGATAAATTGCTTGTGATGGACTCCATAATATTATTTTTATTCTGAGGAGTCATCAATTGTATGTTGTATTTCGCCCGGATGCTTTGGTTAATATTGGTCAGTGTATTTTCAATTATGGCAGGGTCAGCCAGGAAAATTTTTATTTTTTCATAGAGGAGGATCACCATTAATGTTACAGGGATCATAATGATAATGAGTGAAATTACTACCACTAATGAAGCAGCACTGCCTTTTCCCCATCTCTTTTTTTTTCACCAGATATTCCATGAACCGCTTACTCAAAACATAA
>MWWA01000137.1_pt1 | contig 21788 bp, 11 predicted proteins | sample 1047341 | NCBI WGS metagenome assembly MWWA01 (sample SAMN06349978, study PRJNA376086) | soil metagenome | isolation source: MS5-1 sample Antarctic (ecotone) soil | place: Antarctica | collected 2015-01-13
GGTTTACGCCTTCTATAGCCAATGCAATGGCTATAGAAGGCGTAAACCTGGCCATCCTGGCACGTACACAGCAAGACCTTGAAACGCTTTCAGATGAATTACGAAATCTGGGCGTTAAAGTTTCTATATTAACAGCAGATGTAGGGGATATGCATGCAGTGGATGATGCTGTTGAAAAGGCCATGCAAGAAATTGGAAATATTGATATCCTGGTTAATAATCGGGCATTGCCAACCTAGGTAAATTTTTGGAGATCGCGCCTGCTGATGTTGAGGGCATGATCAGGGTAAATCTTTTGGGCGTTTATTATACGACCCGCGCTGTACTACCGTCTATGATTGAACGTAAAACAGGGGACATCGTCAACATATCTTCCACTGCAGGTTTAAGAGGCAGTGCAACAACCGCTGCTTACAGTGCGAGTAAGTTCGGTGTTTTCGGGTTAAGCGAATCTTTAATGCAGGAAGTAAGGAAACACAATATCAGGGTGACAGCGATGGCGCCAAGTACGGTGGTTACTCAACTGGCGCATGAATCAAATTTAATAACAGGTGATGAAGAGCGGGTTATGCACCCGGAAGATTTCGCGGAACTCGTTATCGGTCATTTAAAATTAAACCGGAGGGTTTTTGTAAAAGATGTTTCCATCTGGTCAACCAATCCTTAGTATGTTTTTATTCTTTCAATAGATGTTGAAGCATCTTCGTTTGTTCTTCTTCATGGCCATGCTCCGCTTCTACATTGATGTAAGCTCTATTTCTTAATCCCATATAAACACTTAAAGAACCATCATCGGTAACATCTTTATTGTTTTGTAATATGGCGTTATAACCATGGGTAACAACTTTTAAAAAATGCGGGTGCGTAGTGGAAAGAAAAAAATCGTCGGGATCTTTTTCGAAGTTTACGTATACCTGTGTTGCTTCTTTTTCATAGGCGCCTCCCGGAGAATAACTGTGAATAGATAGTCCGGGTGAAGCATCATTATTGTGTAGGGCAATTATCTTTTCCGTATTCTGTGGAATTTTTGATAAAAGCGAATCTGCAAATCTGCTTACAATATCAATTGCCTGTGGAGTTGACTGGCTATTGAGTTTAAGAGAAGCTTCAACTCCTGGGCGGGTAAACATCCTGTTTGGATCAAAAGTGTATTTTTTATCATCCAGCATAAAAGAAATTAACCGGGTGTTTTGATTGTCAATACGAATAAGAATCCCGCCTTTTTCAGACAATACTTTTTTTCCTGCGTTTATGGAAGTTCTTTCATTATCATGAAGGTTAATCATCACCAAATTTCTGGTTCCTTCAAATTCTGTAATAATCAAATTGATGGTGTTATCTCCAAACTGGAACGGATACACGGTTTCAGTTGGTACATTTTCCTTGCCGGAAGCAAACAAACTTATCGCTAAAATAATATGGAATAAAATACTCAATTATCTTGTTTTCTTAAAGATAACAAGCATGCTTTAAAGAAAAAGTGAAGATTTTTAAGTGAAAGCCTGCTGCATTTTTGCCAGCAAATTGGTGTCCGCCATTTTTTTAGCGGCAATGATCATATTCTTAAATGCCAGCGCATGTGATATGCCATGGCCGATCATCACTGGTTTACTCACACCAAGTACGGGTGTGCCGCCATAGATCTCGAAATTGAAAAGGTCGAAATGGGAGTGTTCTATTTTTTTAAGTTGCGCAAGTTCAAAAAGAGATTCAGCCATTTTTAATATAATGTTACCGGTAAACCCATCGCAAACCATTACATCAGCCTTATCAAATAATAGATCGCGGCCTTCAATATTTCCTACGAAGTTTATTTGTTTATTTTCTTTAAGCAGGGGATAAGCGGCCTGGGCGATCATATTGCCTTTTCCTTCTTCTTCGCCCACATTGATCAACCCAACCCGTGGTGTATTGACGCCGAACATCCATTGTGCATAGATGGACCCCATGATGGCGAACTGGTTCAAATTTTCCGGTTTGCAGTCTACATTAATACCCACATCAACCAGTAAACCGGTACCGCCATTTTCCTTTGGTAAAACGGTTGCAATGGTTGGTCTTAATACACCTTCAATAACTTTCAGACTGAACATAGAGCCAACCAACATGGCACCCGTGTTACCGGCACTAATAAATGCATCGGTTTTACCGGCAGCCAGGTATTGAAATCCAATGGATATAGAAGATTGAGGTTTTTCTTTTAAGGCTTTGATAGGAGATTCATGCATGTCGATTTCCTGTGGGGCATGGACAACGGTAAGATGAGTGGAATCTACTTTATGATCAATTAAAAGCTGGTTGATCTTTTCTTCATCGCCTATTAAAAACAAGTTAGCCGGAGAATCATTCTGTTCAGATAAGTACATTTGGATACCCTTCACCGCTTCAAGCGGGGCGAAGTCACCACCCATCATATCTAAACCAATGTTCATCTCCGGCAATCTACGAAGAATTTAAATTGGTGTCCTTATTTCTTAATGGGAGATTTCTCTGCAACCACTTGTCCTTTGTAATACAATTTACCTTCACTTACATGAGCACGATGGCGCACATGTACTTCACCGGTAGTACTGTCTGTACTAAGTGTGGCAGGGACTGCTTTATAATGTGTTCTGCGCTTAGCGCTTCTTTGCTGACTGTGTCGGCGTTTGGGATTTGGCATAACTCACTTTTATACTATTCGAAAAAATATTTTTATTTGATGTTATTCTTTATCTAAGTCTTTAAATTTTTCGAGACCTTTCCAGATCGGGTTATCTTCTTTCTCATTATCGATTCTCAACTTTTGTAAAATATCCTGCGCTGCTTTGTTGCAATTTGGCCCGTCCATATTTTCGTAATTACAGGTTTTTTGCATCGGGATACTCAGGTTTATAAAGTCGTAGATCCAATCGGTTAAATTAATATGACTTTCTGTTCGCGATATAAAAAACACATCGGGGTCTTCTTCCTGCTGATTCATCATCGCCGGATCGTCAACCATTTTTACGGTCATATCAAATTCATCCCAGAGTTGAAGAGGAAGATCATTGCTACACCTGTCACAGATTACCTGGAGATGACCGCCTATCTCAAATTTCAATAACAGAAATCCTGAGCGCCGGTCAAGTGTCAATTTAACGGTGGCATGGCAGTTGTGAAATTCCTGCTGCTGGAAAGATTCAAAGAACTTATCAGTGATCTCGAAATGGTACTCGTGTATACCAGGTTTCAATCCCACAAAAGCTATCTCAAAATCCCTTTTCTGGTTCATGAGTCACTTTTTAAGAGTTTGCAAAGGTAGGGGAAAATAATTTATAAAATAAGGTACAAATCAATATTTTTAAGGCTATTTAAACGGAAACAGGTTGTACTGAGTTGCTTTACAAGTTAACGATAACCGGCATGTTGAAAAAGGATTCATGGTTAAATAGAACAATTAATCTTAAAGTATGGCTCATTGTGGTTATACTTTCTCTTTTGATCATTATCCTTGGCAGGTATTCCCTTTTAGTGGAAAATTATTATGCCACGGGTTTTTATCCCAAGTTCAGCTATGGATGGCGATTATTACTTGGTTGGATTCCATTCAGCCTGGGCGACATCCTTTACCTTTTCCTGATTATTATAATCATTGTTAAAATTGTTCAATCTGTCAGACGGATTTTCAAGCGCCAATGGACCAGGGACTTTTTTGCGAGCAGTCTTAAGGGCTTTTTATTTGGGTGTTTGGTGATCTTTGTAGTTTTTTACATTTCCTGGGGAATGAATTACAGCCGAAAAGGAATTGCTTACCAACTTAGCCTGGATGTAAAGCCATATACATTGCAGGAACTGGACACGCTGACCGGTTTATTACAGAAAAAATTGAATGAATTGGCTGCGCAGGTATCCATGGCCGAAAGAACAGAATTGAAAAGTAAAAAGCAATTGTTTAAAATGGGGGATGAAGCCTACCAGGCCATATCAGTAAAATATCCCTTTTTAAAATATGAACCCGTTTCATTAAAACCTTCCATTTTTAGTTATGCCGGAAATTTTTTGGGTTTTTCCGGTTACTATAATCCATTTACCGGCGAAGGTCAGGTAAATACGACTGTACCTGTTTTTACAAGACCTTTTATTACATTTCATGAGATAGCTCACCAGGTTGGTTATGCAAAAGAAAATGAAGCCAATTTTATGGCTTACCTGTCTGGCAGGGAGCATCCGTCAGTTGGCGGGCGGTACAGTATTTATTTCGAAATGTACCGGTATTCAGTATACGAAATATACAAAAGGGATACAGCATTGGCGGCTGCTTACAGGCAAAAACTTCATCCGCAGGTTATTAGGGATTTGTTGGAATTAAAGATTTTCAGTGAGAAATATGAAAGTGTTGCAGAAGATTATTTTATGGGCATTTTCAACTTGTTTTTAAAAGCCAATAAGCAACCTGCCGGAACGGCAAGCTACAACCAGGTTGTGGCCTGGCTGGAAGCTTATCGTAAAAAGTTTGGTAATGAAAATTTGTGATGGTAAAAACCAACAGCAGCTTACTTTTTGGGGCACTAAATCATGTCCGGTTTTTATTCCGGTGATTCGACCCCTTCGGGGTCATATGTGTTTTAAAGTTATCGCTAATGCACTTTTGTTAGCATGTGCTTTTACTTCGTCCAGTCTTCCAAATTTATTCCGTTGATACGCTTAAAATGGTCCGTGTTGTTCGTTACCATTGTCAAACTATGTGTTATGGAAGTTACCCCAATTAAAAGATCAAAGTCATCAAGGGGAGTATTGCTCCATGGTTTTATGCAGATGAAGGGCTGCGGGATGGAAGCGGTAGCCCGCAGCGCAGCGAGGACTACAAGCGTACAGCCCGGACAAATGCTGAATAATGGACAGGATGTTGATAGCCCCAAAAACATCAAAACTTATTCTTCCACATCATACTTTCAACAGGTTTATCCGGCTGGCCGCTATATTTTGCATCTTTTTTCTGGTTGTATTTAATTTCTATTTCACCATCCACAGGGAAATAGATCAATTGACCAATAGGCATTCCTTTATAGACTTTCACCGGCTGCTTTACTGAAATTTCCAGCGTCCAATGTCCGCAAAAACCCACATCTCCTTTACCTGCCGTAGCATGAATATCGATGCCGAGCCGGCCAGTACTCGATTTACCTTCCAGGAAAGGCACATGGGCGTGTGTTTCTGTATATTCGGCAGTTACACCGAGATAAAAAATATGCGGGTATAACACAAAACCTTCGTCGGGAATTTCAAATGCTTCAATCTGGTTATGTTTTTTGGCATCCAGAATATGCTCTTTATAAGTAGCCAGCGTTTTACCCAAATGAACATCGTAGGAATTGCTCCCCAGGTTTTCACGTTGGTAAGGTTCAATTTTCAATGTTCCTTTTTCCATTTCTTCCATAATTCGCTTGTCGCTGAGGATCATAATGTTTTTTTATTTTTTAGTGATGTTTTGCCTGATAAATTTAAGCACTGGTGCAGCTTATTTATCTTTGCCTATTTTAGTGCAGCAAAATAATGATGATTCTATAAGCAATGCCGATTTTTTTTCAACAACAAATTAACGATACTACGCGGTTAGGTATTTGGAAGATCGAAGAGCCTGAAGCTTTTTTTGAGCATAATGTGCCCGTAAAACAACAGGTAACACACCCGCATAAACGTTTGCAGCACTTTGCAGGTCGTTTTTTATTGCCTTATCTCTATCCCGCTTTTCCATACAGGCTGATTCAGATTGCCGACACCAAAAAACCTTTTTTGGCCAACGAGGAATATCATTTTTCTATTTCTCATTGTGGTGATTATGCCGCGGCCATTGTAAGTAAAACTGCCAGGGTTGGGATCGATATTGAAATTCCAACCCCTAAAATTGAAAAAATAGCCCACAAATTTTTGAACGATAATGAAAAGACTTCTTTTGGTATGACTGACAACAGGCAGCTGACCTTATTATGGTCTGCCAAAGAATCTGTATTTAAATGGTATGGGGATGGGCAGGTTGATTTCAGTGATCATATTTTACTGGGTAAAAATGAACTTTCTGAAAGTTTAATTCATTGCCATTTTACGAAAACGGCTATTGAACTGCAAATCCATTATCATCATTTTGAAGACATCGTATTAACGTGGGTGATGAGTTAATCATTCTCTTCTTCATTCATATCCGCATCTTCCAGTAAATGCAGGTCAATGGAATTGGAACCGGCAATACCTTCTATTGAACCGCGAATATGCGCCGCATTCAACAATACTTTTTCCAATTGTTTTTCACGGGCTTTCCATAAACGTTCCATCGCATCGCGTTCTCTTTGTATGGACATTTTCATGGATTGAAATCCTTCGCGTATGGCGCTCCATTGTTCGGCAAATTCGTTACTGATTAAATAATCGTACAACAGGTGCATTTTATCGCCTTTGTTCTGCTGGCTGGCGGCTGAATTATAAACACGAATCACACCATCTCTCAAAACACTGGCCAATGCTTTAACTTCTCCAAAGCTGCAAATCCATATGCCATCTTTTAAACCAAAGCATTCCATTTCTTTAGGCATTATGCGGGTAACTATTACCGCAATATCGGCGCCCTGGCTGCGCATATCTTTTTTTAATTTCTCTATCCATTCTACAGAAAAATTTTGTGCTCTTTTACTTTCATAAATAATTTTTCCACATTCCTGTCCGAAATTATTACGAACAGCCTGTATACAATCGGCTCCACGGCTTCCTTTACCAACCTCGGTTATAACATCGAATGGAAAAGATGCTTTTAACAATTCTTCCAACGCCAATTCCTGTACTTCCCCCTGTAACTGCATGGAACCCTGTTCTGCCTTACGTTTCATTTCATCAACCAATTTTTTCTGGTCTTCCAGTTGTTTTTCCAGTTCTTTCATCCGGAGTTGATGCTCCATGTCGCGGGCTTCTGTTTTTTGATATTCAAGGCGGCGAATTTCCTCGGCAAGCTTTTCTCTTTCCTGCTGCATTCTTTTTTGCATTTGGATTTCCAGTTCTTCTTCCCGTGTTTTCAGCGCTTGTTCTTTCTGATAATATTCCAATTCTTTTTTGCGGGCTTCTTTTAATTTTTCTTCGGTTTCTGCATTGTTTTGTTGTAAAAGTGTCAGTTGATTTTCAAAATCTCCAATGATCTTTTTACGCAGGTTTTCTTCCAGGTCTTTCTGCAATTGTTTTTTTTCAGTTTCATTTTTCAACAACAATTCTCTTTCCTGTTGTTGCAGTTGTTGCTTCCATTCCTGTTCTTTTTTATAAAGTTCTTCCTCTTTTTGTTTTTTGAAATTGACCATCTGTTCCCGCAATTCCTTTTTGTATTCTTCTGATACAGCATCTTCAATGGGGAATTCGAATGAACATTTAGGACATTTAATATTCGTAGGCATCTATTAGTATTTGGCTAAAATTAAGGAATGATGTGTTGTAAAAAAAGGAGGAATTAAATTTTTAATCCATTACCTGAAAGCTGGATTATTTTTTATATGTATGAATACATCCCTATGTATTTTTCCATTGCATTAAAGATATACATCAGCATAGAAATTAGGATAAAGATTTTGACCATCACAATGGCCATACCAGGGTAAACTTCTTTTAAACGAAGCACATAATAATGGAGCAGGAGTAATACCATCCGTTTGTTGTATGCTTTATGTCTTTTATAATATCTTACTTTCATTGCTTAATGTTTTTATCCTTGTGTTATCCGGTATGGCCGACTATTTTTTGTAGCAGTCACGAACCCATTATTATGCCGTTGCAGCCTGACTTGAACATCAGCAGCATAATCAATATAATATCGGTCACATTTTTCTGAATAGAGGAGATAGACAAAATACATTTAACAAAAAAGCGACAAATGTCGCTTTAAATAAATACCTGGACTCCGATATGAATCGGAGTACGGCCATTGCTGGCCACCCTAATTAAAAATCAGGGATTTACATGCCCGCCATAGCTTTAGCGGCAGCGGGAGTAATGAGTGAGAAAGTAAGGCGGCAAGCTTAATTATTTTCCGTCATCCACCACCACTATCTCCAAACCCTCTACCACATCGCCATCAATATTTTGCAAAATGGTAAATGTTGATGATGAAGATTTCATGCTCAATTTTTTCATTTGCACTGCATCAATTCCTGATGTGTATTTGCCGGGTGCTAAACCCATATAACTAAAATAGCCATCTTCTTCGGTTATGGTTTTGGCAACAAGCATATTGTTGGTGTCGAAAATATTTACAATGATGCGGCCCAGCCCATTTTTTGTTTTGCCATTGTTATAATAAACAGTCCCCGAAACTTCGCCTGCTACGGCAACTGCTACTTCAATTAATTTAAAATTGTTTGGTTCCACGGTAACACTAATGGTTTGGTGTTTTAACTGCCAGGCTACATTATCAAAACCTGATTTGTCTAATTCTATAAAATAATTGGTGTTGGCTTCTAAACCGGTAATTCGTATAGAAGTATCTTTTATATTGTGCTCAATGCGGCCGCTTCTTACACGCAGTTTCAATCCATATGCTTTTGGTTCACCGGCATCACGTTTGCCATTGCAGTTCAAATCTAAAAACGGTGAAATAATAAAACCGCCTTTGCCCACATTGGTTTGATTGCCTGTGCCGAGGTAGTTTGATTTACCATCGTACAAAAAACTACCGCTAACCAATTGTGTGGAAGCAACTGCATTACGGTTGCGTGTTGCCGAAAAAAATGTTTGTGCAAAAGAAAAATTATAACGGAGTCCAATGGTTGCCGAGCTTAGGTTGTTATTCACCAATGTTTTTTCATAAGCAAGGTTGATAAAGCCCCGATTGAAAATGTTTTTTTCTACCACGGCACGTACAGAACTCAATTTTTTTTGTTTGTATTCGTACTGCGCCTGCGGAGTAAATCTTAAGCCTTTTGGCAATCGAAAGGTGAACGACAGATTGGTATAAACCAATGGATTTCCCTGGCTGCCTAAAACTGCAAACGTTGTTAAGTTGGAACTGATGTTTTTTATAACAGCCGAAAAAAGCAACTCGGCAGAAGTGTTTTTTTGTTTTTCTTTTAGAAGAGAATTGTCGTTGGGAAAAATAAATTGATTGAGTGTAAACCTGCTGAACGCCGTTAATTTATTGCTTCGAAAAGGCATGGACAAAACAATCTTTTTCTCTGAAAAATAATTATTTCTGATAGCGGTTTGGCCCGGTACATACTTTGTATAATTCACATCAACCTGCAGGTTGGATGGCAGCCTGTAACTGGCCGTTAGTTTTGATCGAACACCATAATTATGCTCGGCAGAAAACAATAAATGCGAACCAACTCTCATTGAAGCATTTACAAAAGGCATGGTTTTTAAATTTGCAATTGATGAAAGATATTCCATGCCGCCGCCAATAGTAATCCAACTTCCTAATCCATAATTTAAATTGGCTTTTGCATATCGGCTCTTTTCATTGTTTTCTACCACACCGCCGGTTACATTGTATTCAAACTGGCCAAGCGGAATAAAATTAAAGGGAACGGTGATAAATTTTTCACTCGTTCTTTCTTCTCCCCAGGGCCCGTAAAACCTGAGCTTGACTATTGAATTGCCATAAACCATCGGCACTTCAAAACTATAAAACCCCGATGCATCGGTTTTTGTGTAATTCACCAAAATATTGTTTACATACAGTTCCACCGTCCACTCGGGTTCTGTGGTATTGCTCAATATATAAGTGCCAAATGAACGACGGTAGGTGGTAGGTGTATTTGAAAATTGAACGCCAATAACCGGTGCAAAAACAGATGCCACTGATTGAGCAAAAACTTTTCCGGCGGTTGCCTGTTTCATTGCGCTATTGTCGTTGTTCACATATCGCCACTGGTAAAACTGTTGCCGTAAATTTATTTTTTCATCGCTGAAATAATTTAAACCCAAATTTAATTCGCCACCTGCTGCAATGGCGCCAATACCAAGATAACCTCTTGTGCTTGTTCTGCGGTTGGTTTGATGCGATGAGATTACCGACCAATCGGCCATGCCTACATGAAACAATGGAAAGTTGCGTTGGATGATAGTATCCGCTTTTCTTTCGCCTTTCAATTTGCTGATGTTGCGGCGCATGATTTCCAGTTTCATTTCCCTGATGGCAGGCAATTCTATTTTTGTATTTAAAGTAACAGTGAGACTTCGAAAATTGAATACACATTCTAATCCAAAAACCTTTCCGAAATAATCCGATTTCAGGTACAAATTTGATTCTGTACGTATCAGATCCCCTGGGTTCAGCGCATAATTATTGTAGCGGTAAACGATACGGTTATTTGTTTTATCAATAAAATAATTGTCTTTCGGATACACAAAAAAACCCTGCACCAAATCAAAATCCGGAGAGACGATATTGCGGATCTTCAAAAAATCAAAAAGTTCATTTATCGGCAAATACAGTTGTTGACCAATAATAAGAGCTTGTATTTCCAAACTACCTATACGGGGAACATGCAGTGTAATCGCAACTTCATCATAATATTCACCATCTACCTGTTTATCAAAAATTGTATCTGCCAATGTGTAGTTGAAAGCAACCGGCATAAATGCACCCCCTGCCTGACTATATGAATTTGACAGATTCAGGAAGAAAAAAAATATTATTATTATAACGCTTCTTGTCCGCCAGGTAAAAAACTGACAGAGTAGGGAGTTTAGTTTGTGTCCATATTTGGTTACGTTTGCCAGGGTTTTATAGTTTATTCAATTTTGATTATTCCTGGTTAAAGGTTATATAGAATGTTCCTGTGTATGTGCCAGGAGGGTTTGCTGCGGCGTTTCCCACAGTAAGTGTTCCACCAATGTTCACCTGAGTTCTTGTCGGTTGAGATACAATAGTTATGAAAGGTGAAGGGGGATCAGAACCGCCAATGCGCATTGACATTGAACCACCATTACTTCCGGTAAGTAGCGCATCTGGTCCATTTAAAATAGAAACAATGGAACCCAGAGGTGCATCAATATCAAAAATTGCCTGGTAATATAGCGTACCCAGGTTGAGAGCAATCACATCACTCGTTACAGACCGTGATCCGTTAGTTGAAATAATTATTGTTCCTCCTGCGTTTCCAGTAGAAAATGCGCCAAAGCTCATGTTTTGAACCGGATAAACAGATATGCCACCAGGGTCGCCAGGCAGGCTATCGGTAGGTTGGCCAAAACAAAAAACTGATGTAAAACTTATTAGGATCACAAATAGAGTTTTCATTAACCGTTGTCGCTTATGTGCAATTTGTTTTTGCATAATTATTCTATGAAGATCTTCTCGTCATATCGGGTGTTTGAATTTTGAATTTGTAAATTATAAAGACCTGGAAGTAATTTTTTACTAAAAGGAATGGTTTGATGTGATGAGCCTCCTGCATGGTCAATAACATACTTAGCCATTTGCTGACCCACCGAATTGAATAATACTACTGTATATTTTCCTTTTTTCATTCCGTTTAATTGTATGTTTATTTGTTGATTTTTTACCGGGTTCGGAAATACTTTAATAGATGTTCCACCCGCAGCTATTTTTACTGACACCACTTTGCTGATGAAAAATTTTCCGTCTGCCTGTATAGCGCGAACCCGGTAATAGTTGTTGCCTGCTTTTGGATTTACATCCAGCCAATGGTAACTTTCAGAACTATTATTTCCTCTGGCTTTTACTTCTCCTGCCTTGCTAAAATTGATGCCATCAATAGATTTCTCTATTTCATATATCTGAATGCCGCTTTCTTCAGCTACGTCCCAATCTATTTGTATACCACTGTTTGTTTGTTTTGCAGTTATTGAAGTAAATTTTACCGGCAACGCTATAGGTTCCCTGAAAACGATACGAAACCGGTTCACATCAAATGAAGCAGCATTTGCAGCATTTACATCAAAAACTATTGTGTTGGTATCAGTTAGTGACAATGATTGCACAGAGTTCAGATAGCTGTCTTCCAGGTAGGCTTGTATGTTATTGCCTTCCATTTGCTGAGAAAATATTTGTAATGTGTACTTTGATTTTGTAAGTCTTGATACATTTAAAAAAAGAGTGTCGTTATTCTGCGGCATTTGCCTGGCATCAATGCTTAATGCCGATGTACCATTGGCAATTGAAATAGTCTCAGCATTTCCTACCATTTTTGAGGCATCCTCGTTTGTTACCTGGTCGGAAAAACCGGAGCCAAAAGCTGCCAGTACACCATCAGCCAAAATTTTATTAGGGCCATTACTATACTGCAGATTTATGGCAAGTAAGGATATGTTGGCTGGTGATATATTTGTGGTGTTTGAAGTTCCGGGAATTTCTGTATGCATTTGCTCTAAGCCCTGATTAGTCTCAGACATATGGTTATCGCGGTCTGGATTGGCAATGAAAGCAATTCCATTAAATACGCCCGACTTATCTTGTTCACGAATGGTAAGTAACGGAGACGCACCAGTGGTTTTCACAAAAAACCCTTGTCCTGGTTGAATGTACTGATTCAATCCTGTGCTTCCCGAAAATGGAGCGATTAACGTAACAGTTCCCACCATACTAACAGTAACGTATCCCCCGGTACTACTTAGATTTGGGTCCCATCCCCAAAAAGTATTTGCAATATCTGTTTTTGGAATGGTGGACCAGTCAATAGGTGATGCAAATGGATTTCCAAGCAAAGTATATCTATCTGTAACTCCGGAAAGAGGAATAGCTGAACTTGTACTATATACCTGGTCGCCCGTTAATAAAGTTCCGGTTGAACTGAAGGTTGTGATTTTGGGAGAAGAGGTTGTGATAGTATTGGTTCTATCGCCATATACAAACATGTAATACGCCACACCTGCTTTCAATGGAGTATATTTTGTGTTCTTTCCGTTGGAAGTTGAAAAGCGGACATATAACCGGGTTGAATCATTGTATGTATAAAGCGAGGCGTTCGGGGTTTGTGTGTCAAAACCATCGGCACTACTACCACCCGTTATAATTGTTCCTATGTTGGCAGTAAGGTTATTTCCCCCATTCTGCCAATTGCCCCAGATTGACAGGCCTTCTTGTCCTGTGGTTAACGTGGAACTGCTACTCGTTGTTACAGAGCTGGTAATTAAACGATACTTACGCCGGCCAGGTATGTAACGCTCTGCTATTACATTTCCACTTATGGGCGTAATAGCAGCCGAAGTAATACGAGCTACTCTTGCTGTTGCCGTAGCAGTTGATTTTAAAGTAAGGTATCCGTTAGATGCCAGGCTGCCATTTGATACAGTTATAACATCTGTAAGATTGATGGCGCCGCCGAGTGTAACGCCTGCATTATTATTTATAGTAAGACCTTTCACTGTATTTCCTGCAAAAGCTGCGGCAGGTATTGTTTGTGCAGCAACTCCGTTCATTTCAATGGTTCCCTTGCTGGCGGTAAACGTTCCGCTGTTACTGATGGCGCCACCAATCTTTAAAGTCAGGCTGTCTATATTTAAAGTTCCCAATGTAACGGTAACATTATTACTTACCGCTACTACCGGTGTTTGAAGTATAGCTGTAGCATTGGCGCTGTTTACCGTTAAATTATAAATGGGGTTGGTTGAAACAAGACCAAATAAGCTTGAAGCTGTTGTTAATGAATTACCTATTTGCAATGTACCTCCTGTAAAACCACTGCCTGCATTGGACAGGTTTTTATAACCAAGATTCTGGCCTGCGCTTCCTCCTGCATCTTTAATAATGAGGGTTCCCCCGCTCATGTTGAATGATGAGCCAGTTGCATCCATATTAAACGGTGCAACACCTGAAGCATTGCTGCCTTGTGAATTTACTGTCATGATTCCGCCCTGCATATTGTATCCCCATGCAGCACCCGGATTACTTATCGCCGATGCCAGGTTTAAGTTTCCGCCGTTTATAATAATATTTGCAGTAGCTTTTGGTATTACCATATTATTAATTGCACTGCCCATATTCATTGTGCCACCTGTAACTTTTGCAGTTCCTGCAATTGTCCAGTTCATGTTAGAGGAATTAATGGTTCCGGCATTTACCCAAAGACCTGCTGTAGCCGGTATTAAAAAATTACCGGTAGCAATATCGGTGGTAAAAGGAGTAACGCTTACGCCTGCACTGTTCAGATTAAACGATCCGTTGTTAAGTGTTAGAAAACCGTTTGGTGCTGAAAAATTGATTGCTGTAATATCTACATAGTTGGTATCAGAAACACCCATGTCAATAAAAATTTTATTGAAATTGGTTGTGTCGCCTATTCCTGAAACAGTTTGTATACCCACTTTATTAAATGTTACGTTGCAAAAACTGTTTGCATCGGGCCGCAGGTTTAATGTTCCGCTGTTAATGATGTTGCCGCCTACTGTAAGCAGGTGAGTTGCATTGGAAGTGCTGTCAACATTGAGTGTGGTTCCGCCGGCTACTGTTATATTTCCATTTACTGCAATGGTTCGTCCTATTTCATTATTGCCAATACTGAGGGTTCCTGTTGTAATACTAAGGTTATTGTTAACTGTTGCATCAAGGAGTGTAACCTTACCGCCGGAATTCATAGCATTCAGGTTATAAAAAGTCATTGTCGTTACGGTTTGATCGGTGGTGCCATCAAATGTAAAAGTGGAGGTACCACTGTTAACCGTTCCATTGTTTATTATACTACCGCCTATTAAATAATTACGATTACCGGCATTTAATACGGAGCCATTGTTTATGGTGAAATTATTTGCCATCTCCCAGTCAGATACCGGCGTTATTCCTGCTGCATTTATATTGGATATAACCACATTATTGAATGAGACAGGGCCCCCTGCCAATGTCATGGCGCCTGTACCTCCAAAAACCACACTACCCGTGCTTGAAAAATCATTCCCAAGGTTTACTGTAACGGCTGATGATGGTATAAAATTCATAATGCCGCTGCTGGTAATAGTGCCATTGTTGGTGACACTGCCCAGTATGTTATGGGTAGAGATACCACCATTAAATGAAGCGCCGCTTCCCACAGTCAACCCATATGCGATGTTCCATCCCACGCTGGGGTTCACACCACCAGTATTATTAATATTCAGGTAACCAAATTGGGGAGCTGAAGTTGAAATCATTTCAGGAGGAACAGAACCGTTGAAGTTAACAGTAATAGCCACTGTTTGAACAGCATTTAGCAAACTCAATGTTTGTAAAACATTACCGGTAAAAGTTGTTGTCCCAAGTGTAAATAAAATACCGCTGTTGATTAAATCGCCATTCATGGTAACTTGAATACCGGTACCGGCGGAAAGGGATCCAGTGCTGTTAATAATAAGTAACTGGTCAAAAGTAAGGTTATTCAAAAGGGTATAACTTCCATATACCGAAAAGCGGTTAAAGGTCGTATTACCAGAAATGGTTTTAGTAATACCTGTTGCTATAATGGTGCTGGTGGATGGGGTAAAAGTTCCGTTATTGACCCAGTTGCCATTCAATGTAAGTGTCTGAGAGCCGCCATCAAAATTTGACCCATTCTCAATGGTCAAAGTGCCATTCACTGTAATGGGTGTTATAAGTGTTTTAAGTCCGGCATTTCTGAAAATGATATTACCATAGCTTTCCCCATATATTGCCTGCGGGCCTGTGCCATCTGCTATAACTGTGCTGGAATTGGATAATGAACCAGCAGTAAAATTGAATGGTGCATTATTGGCTCCGAGTATAAACGTAGCTGAATCAGCTAAGATCAAATTGCCGCCCGCCACAATCCTGTCACAACTAAATGATTTTATATTCAGGGTGCCGGACGTAACGGTTAAGTTTCCGTTTATAAAAACATTACCAGTAAGTTCTGCACTGGTACCAACCGGCTTATTGATCACAAGATTATTGAAAGTAGTTGCCGAAATAGTCTGTGTTCCGTTGCCATTAAAAACTATTTGTGCTCCTGTGCCAAAGTAATTTCCATTCCTGATCCAGTTGCCGCCAACATGCAGCATATAATTGTTATGAAGGGTTGCTCCCGCATCTATCGTTACATTTCCTGTTATGTTTATGGTAGAATTGTTGTCAAGTTGCCCGGAGGAAATTAATAGGTTCCCGGCAATATTTATAACAGAATTTATAGCAGCTATTCCAGCAGTTTTATTAATGGAAAGGTTATTATAATTGACATTCGCTACGTGCTGGTTTTGATCGCCGTTATAAATGACGGTTCCGCTGCCGGCAGTAAATGTGCCGCTGCTGTGGTCAAAATTCTGATAAATATTCAATATTCCTGCGCTGCTGAAATTTATATTGGCGCCGCCTGTTTGTACAAGAGATCCGGATATGTTTACAATGCCTGATCCAATATTAAGATCAATAGCATGACCGGCCACGCCATCACTCAGCAACATGTTTCCATTAATTGTGAAGGTTTGTCCGTTTGTATTAATAGTATGTAAAGCATCATTATACCAAACACCCTGCATATCGCCGGAAGTAAGGGATCCGCCGCTGGCCATAGTAAGCGTAACTTCATGATCTGCTACAAAAACTAAATTTTTAATATTTACAGTTGTACTGATGGTTGGCTGATATGTATGTGCAAGTCCGCCTAAAACCACCACATCGGTTGCTGCAGGTGGTGTTGATCCGGAGCCCACGTAAATTGTCCAGTTGGCGGCTGTATTCCAGTCGGTACTTTCACTGCCATTCCATAATACGACGGTTGGGTTAATGGAGATGGTCCACCGGTTGGTAATATCAGTTAAGTCGCTTTGCTCAACATAATTGGAAACCGTATCGTTGGCTGTTTTACCAACCGGTATCCATTGTGTTGAATCATAATTCCACATGCCCATCTCATTTTCCGTATTGCCATTTAATTCTTCATCCTTGTAATGCAGGCGGAGTGTGGCAGTATAGGTACCTGATGGTACTGTGATATCATAATACCGGCTGATAGCATTGCCAAAAGGAAAATCACCTACTGCTGACAGGACAGCAGATACTATAATACTGTTTACTCCTGATACGGCAGAAAAGCTGACTGTATTGTTTGGCCCCTCAAAAGCATAAGCCACACCGGTTGTAAAAGCATGATTGCGTTGAATATTACCATATATAAAACCATTGCCGGTTCTTGTATTGGTAATAGAAATGGTATCTGATCCGGTTGTAATTATACCATTGGTCATATTTACAATAGCAGCAGAAATATTATCATTTAATATCAGTTCTGTTGAAGCGCTGCTGGTATTACTGGTAAGAATATTAAATGTTGTAACGCCGGTCAGGTATGCCGTAGCAGGTCCTGCAAATTGTACCGTGCTGGTGCCTGCAACAAATGTTCCGTTATTATTCCAGTTGCCATACATGGTATGGGTATAGGAAGAAGCGGAAAAGGTTGTTCCGGTTTCAATGGTAATATCTTTATTGGTGGTAATGGCGCCGGCCGCGGTTTTTGTGTTGCCATTTGATAAAACAAGATTGTTATAAGTAATGGCATTTATATTCTGTGCCCCTGTGCCGTTAAAATTTACGGTATTGGGTATTGATGAAGTTACATTTAAAGTACCTGCGGAAATGGTAAGAGTATTGGCAATTCCCAACATTGAATTGGCAGCTAATTGCAATGATGTTCCGTTAATGGTGGCATTGAAAAGATTAGCTGTTCCGCTAAAGGAAGAAGTTCCTGTAAAAGTTGCTGTGCCTGCAGATGCAGAAAAACTTCCATTAACATTCAGACTGTTTGCTATGGAAAAACTGACAGCCGATGTAATGGAACCCGGCACTGATAATCCGGCAAAACCCTTAGTGCCCGTACCTGATATCGTTTTTGAACTGCCGCTCATGGTAATATTACCCATACTTGCAGTAATGCTTCCGTCCACCGATAAATTACCTGTAATATTAAAAGATGCAGCGGTGGTTACGGTACCACTCACAGTCAGGTTATCAATTGAAATCCCTGTACCACTGATGGTTTTGTCCGTGCCGGTCATCAGCATTGTTCCGCCCGAAGCCTGGATAAAAGAACCTGATGATATAGCGGCAAGATTGCCCGCTAAGCTAATGGTTTCGTTGGAAAATGTAATCAAGGAGGCCGAAACAGTAAGGTTATTAAAATGTTGCGTGCCCGATCCGCTTACTCCTTTGCCAGGCCCCGAAAAAGTAATGGTTCCCGTATTGCCATTAAATGTTCCGCTGTTAACCCAGTTTCCGGCAACACTGTGTGCAAAACTGCCGCCATTAAATGTAGTGGAAGCACCTATTGTTACATTTCCGGAGATGGTAAGAATGGCAGCAGCAGTAAAGCTAACTGAAGTACCGGCGCCCAATGTACTTGTAAGATTACCTACAATTGCAAAAGTCGTGGCAGCAAAGGTTTTCACGGCAGCACCGCTTGCACTGCTTAGTGTAAGATTACCATAAGTTCTGGCTGCTACGGTTTGATTGGTGCCATAGTATTCTACCGTACTGGCTACGTTCAATGTATTAGTAGTAAAGTTTATTGGGAAAGTATTAGTTCCACCTATCTTCAGTATGGTATTGCCGGATAAGCTAAGTGTTCCGCCTGCAGTTGCACGGTTAGCAGTATAAACGCCAATGTCAAATGTTTTTGCGGTTACGGAAAGGTTGCCTGTAATGCTGGTATTTACATTTAAAGAAACAGCACTCACTGTATTTGCAATCGTAAGATTGGTAAAAGTAGTGGCAAATGTTCCACCGATCGTTTGAGCAGTTGTGCCATTGAAAGTAACGGTGGCTGTTCCTGCTGTAAAAGCGGTTGTTGAAACATTATTTGTCCAGTTACCTTTAACAGATAAATTAAAATTATTTGTACTCAGTGTTCCGGTTGTTATTGCCAGGTTTCCGTTTACCGTTGTTATTACACCTTCTCTAACAGTGATACCCGATCCGTTTACGATAAGGTTATTATAAGTTGCATAAGCAGCAGGCAGCGTTATTGTTGATTGTAATTCTATTGTTCCTGCACCCGAAGTAAATGTAAGGTTGGTAGAAGCCCATGTTCCCCTGATGATCAGGGTTCCGCCATTGGTCATATTAAGTGTGCTGGCTACAGTGCCTGCACTTACGTTCGATACATTCAAACGGTTTGCTCCGCCGGCGATCCAGCTAAGTGTACGGCCGGTTGCAGTTCCAATTTGTAGTGTACCATAAGCTATATTATCAGTAGTTACACTGTTATCAACTGTGCAGGTGCCATCAATCACCAGGTTCTCGCCTGTTGTTGGTAGGGTGCCTCCTGTCCAACGTGCAGGATCACTGAAGTTACCCGTTCCGGTAAATGTTTTTGTGGTAACAACTACCGTAATGGCTGCTGTGGTTGTATAAACAGAACAGCCTCCTGCTCCGGCTACGGAATAGGTGACTATATATGTTCCCGGTGTGCTGGTACTTAAGGTGACATCGCCGGTTGTTGCATTAAGCGTAAGGCCAGCGGTTGAAGAATAAGTCCCTCCCGCAGTTCCTGAAAAACTAACCGTAGCCGTGCCGGCAGTTACCGAATAGGGAGAACCGGGATAAGAAAAATCTGCAGCTGGTACAGGAGTTATTGTTACGGAGGTTGTTGCAGTTTGAACAGCACATCCGTCTGCCGCCGCCATAGTATAAGTAATAGTATAAATGCCCGCTACACTTGTACCGGGAATAATATCTCCTGTAGATGGATCAATACTTAATCCTGCTGTTGAAGAATAAACACCACCTGTTGTACCTGTTTGTGAAACCTGTTGCGCTGTGGCAACTGATTTACAAAAAGGAGTACCGCTATATGAAATTGCTGCCTCCGGCAATGTTGTAACGGTTACAGAAGCAGTAGTTGTTTGTTCAGTACATCCGCCAGTTGCTGCCATGGTATAAGTTACCGTATAGGTACCGGCAGTGCTTGTGTTTGGTGTAATTGCTCCTGTCGATGCATTAATGGTTAACCCTGCTGTAGATGAATAAGTTCCACCTGCTGTTCCTGTTTGCGTAACAGGTTGAGCAGTGGTTGCTGATTTACAAAATGGATAACCACTGTAGGAAATAGTAGCTGAAGCTAATGTTGTAACCGATATAGTTGCTGCATTTGATTCGTTGCTGGCAACATATGGATTGGGAGCAATATTATTTGTGCTGCTTACTATAGCATTTCTATAAATATAATAAGTGCCGGCTGCATTAAAGGGTGCTACAGCAGTTGATGGAGAAAACGTTGCAGAAGTGGCACCGCTTATATTCGTTCTTATACCACCGGGCGTTGTACTGTAGCTCCACTGATAACCCGTGCCGGATAATGATATACCTAAAGGTAGCCCACCATATATATCGCCGCTGATGGCAGAACCCGTGTTTCCGATACAAATACTTTGCGTGGTATTTGATGAAAGGGTGTTGGCCAATACAAGTGTGAGATTTTGAAACAACACCTGGTTGCCGCCGGCGTTCTCATAATATTCATACAATAAAGAACTTGCACCATTCAGGTTCATCAGAACCCTTGGTTTGGTGGAAATGCCCTGGGCAACCCAATTACTATAAACCATTGTCCCGTCAACTGTAAACCGGCTTCCGTCATCTGATCCAAGATCAACAACATATAACCCTTTCTTAGTGGAGCTCATTCTGTATTTTACCGAAAACGTTTCCGTATAAATGGATCTTGTCAACGAATTTGAAACAACATTGAAGCAGGTTGCACTTCCACCAAACGATTGATTAAAAGTTTCTGGTTCTGTGAACTGGCCAATATAACTCGAAAAATTTGTTCCATCATACATGTGACCAATCCAGGTATCGGTTCCAGCTAAACCCTGGTCATCAGTTGAAGCAGTGTATTGATTGATCGTTATTACAACATTGTCTGATGATGCAGTACATGGACTATTGGAAATAGTCCACCTCAGTGTATAGGTTGTTCCATGTGCGCCGCTGAATGTTGAGGTTGCGCTTGTTGGCGTAGTGATAGTACCGCCAGTTCCTGATACAATGCTCCAGACTCCTGTACCTACAGAAGGTGTATTTCCTGCAAGCGTAACCGATGGTGATCCGCAAGTGGCAGCTACTGTTTGATCAGCACCAGCATTAGAAGTCGTAGGACTACTATTAAATGTTATTGTAACGTCATCTGTTGATGCAGTGCAGGGACTATTTGAAATTGTCCATCTTAATGTATAAGTTGTTCCGGCTGTTCCGCTGAATGTTGATGTGTTGCTTGTTGGTGTTGTAACTGTTCCGCCTGCTCCTGATATTATGCTCCATGCTCCTGTTCCTACCGTTGGCGCATTTGCTGCAAGAGTTATAGTTGTGAATCCGCAGGTAGCAGCGCCTGTTTGATCAGCACCGGCTGCTGATGTAGTTGGATTACGATTAAAGGTTATCACCACATCATCCGTTGATGCAGTACAGGGGCTATTTGATATAGTCCATCTTAATGTATAAGTAGTTCCTGCCGTTCCGCTGAAGGTTGATGTAGCGCTTGTTGGTGTTGTAACCGTTCCACCTGCTCCTGATACAATACTCCATGCACCTGTTCCTACAGAAGGAATGTTTGCATCAAGAGTAACTGTTGTTAATCCGCAGGTGGCAGTTCCTGTTTGATCAGCACCTGCAGCCGATGTTGTTGGATTGCGATTAAATGTTATTACCACATCATCGGTTGATGCAGTGCAGGGGCTATTTGAAATAGTCCATCTTAATGTATAAGTTGTTCCTGCTGTGCCGGTGAATGTTGATGTGGCGCTTGTTGGTGTTGTAACCGTTCCACCTGCTCCTGATACAATACTCCATGCTCCTGTTCCTATCGTGGGAGCATTTGCTGCCAGCGTAACTGTTGTTAATCCGCAGGTGGCTGCTC
>MWWA01000138.1_pt1 | contig 21666 bp, 21 predicted proteins | sample 1047341 | NCBI WGS metagenome assembly MWWA01 (sample SAMN06349978, study PRJNA376086) | soil metagenome | isolation source: MS5-1 sample Antarctic (ecotone) soil | place: Antarctica | collected 2015-01-13
GCAGTACTGATAAACCAGTAAACTAATAAACCAATATACTGGTATCTCATTCACTCTTTCTGTATCCTCTCAAAAAATCTTCAGTTAAAAGTTTTTTCTTTCCTTCCATTTGTAACTCTTTTCTGCCTTTGCAGGTGTTGCCCGTGCGGTTGCCGTTGTTGTGTGTTTCCACCAACAACTGAAGCTAAGCCTTAAGAGAGAAATGCTCAGTGTTGTTTATCTTGAGGCGTCATGGCAGGCCTTACAGAGTATCATCCTCATTCTTTACAGCCACCATACTGGAGTGGAAGCCATTGCTTAGTGAAGACAAGTATAAAGATGTCATTATAAAGCTCTCTTCAATTCCTGGTTCAAAATAAAAGAGTAGCAGTGTATGGCTTTGTTATCATGCCTAATCATATGCATATCATCTGGCAGATAGCAGAGGGCTATAAAAGAGAAAACGCACAAAGGGATTTTTTAAAGTACACGGCTCAAAAGATAAAACAAGATCTTCTGCTTACCAATAGGCTTTTAGGGTGACTGCCAAAGACAGGATGTACCAGATATGGGAAAGGAACCCCTTAAGCATTGATATTTACTCTGAAAAGGTGTTGTTACAGAAGCTTCACTATATTAACAACAATCATTTACAAGAAAGATGACAGTTAAGCAGGATGGCAAAAGCCTATAAATACTCTTCTGCATCCTTTTATGAAAAAGGAAGAAGTGAATGGAAGTTTCTAAGTCACTATCTTGGCTGAGGCTACTGTTGTTGGTGCAGCCACCGCACAAAAGCTATGCGGAACACCAACAATGGCGTAAAAATCTTAGTTCTGCCCTTGTAAGTAAAACAATAATAGAAAAGTACAAAGCCCTTTAGATAAATTTAATTTTTTAAATATAGCTATGGGACAAAAAGCGAAATTCGCAATTTATCCATTTGTTCGCAAACATCATATATGCTGTTGATTTTGTATCAGTTGCAAAATTGAGATGAATAAGCTAACTTTCGCAGTTTAACGAGTAAGCGGTCATGCTACAGACACCCTACAATTCGCAAGTACATTTCACAGACAGCTCGGTTTTTCGTAAATTTGCTAAGTGAAAAAACAGCTAAATAAAGGACTTGATTTCGTTATCGACAAACTGACAAACTCAATTGAAAACGTCATTACAGGTGACAGTTTTTCAACTGACATTACGTTGATTACTAGATTGGACTTAAAAGCTATAACTAAGAAAAATAATTGGCAGTTTGATTGGAAGTTAGAATTTAAGCAACCAGAAAGGGACATTTATAAACTGACCATTGTAAATAATCAATCGGTAATTCAAGGATTGATAAGTTTAGAAATTAAATCAGACCATGTTTATATGCACCTTATTGAAAGTGCACCTTTTAATAAAGGAAAAACGAAAGTATATGCCGGTGTTCCAGGCAATTTGGTGGCTTTTGCTTGTAGGTTCGCATTTCAACGAGGACATGACGGGAACGTTTCATTCTTTTCTAAGACACAACTTGTTCAACATTACATTGACAGTTTAGGCGCAATGCATGTGGGTGGACGGGTTATGATAATTAACACAATCGCAGCATTAAAACTTATAAATAAATATTTTCCAAATGAAAAATAAGGGTAAAGAACTTGACGTAGATTTCATTGGTGGACAAAAGCCAATGACAAAAGAAGAAGAACTTGCTATCAGTGAGTTCATCCGTGCTGACAAAGAAAAAAAGGAGACTACATAACTTACGGAAGGCTAAACTAATGACTGTTAACAAGGACAAACAACCTGCCTGACAAGCACGAACCGCTTACATGGGTTTTGTGCAAGGCTGGCTGCGAATAAAACTCATCTTTAGTTTTTCAATTTAGCTATGTACAAAAGCTGGTCTGACGTTCCTTGATTTTCAGCCCTGCACAAAGCCCCAAAACGTTATAGGCAACTCAAAACCGACACCACCAATTTATGGGAACATGGGGAACAGGAATTTCATCTAACGACACTTACGCAGACGTTTACGACGAATTTTTTGAACTGTTTGACGACGGTTTATCGGTGAAGGAAATTACTGAACGTTTGATTGGATTTAATCAAGAAACGATTAACGAGCCAGACAGCAGTAATGACTTTTGGTTTGCCTTAGCGAAAGGTAATCAGACAGCCAGTATTTGAGAAAGGTGATTGTTTGGCTTTTAGACTTTTCTGCCTTTGCAGGTGTTCCCCGTGCGGTTGCCGTTGTTGTGTGTTTCCACCAACAACTGAAGCTAAGCCTTAAGTGAGAAATGCTCATTGTTGTTTTATCTTGAGGCGTCATGGCAGGCCTTACAGAGTATCATCCTCAGTTCTTTACAGCCACCATACTGGAGTGGAAGCCATTGCTTAGTGAAGACAAGCATAAAGATGTCATTATAAGCTCTCTTCAATTCCTGGTTCAAAATAAAAGAGTAGCAGTGTAATTAATCAGGCAGTACTGATAAACCAGTAAACCAAAAAACCAATATACTGGTATCTCATTCACTCTTTCTGTATCCTCTCAAAAAATCTTCAGTTAAAAGTTTTTTCTTTCCTTCCATTTGTAACTCTTTTGCTAGTATAAATCCATTAGTACATGCAAATTTTAAATAGGTTTTACCATCAGTAAGATGATTACCGGCGGGAACATTGTGTTGTAAATATTCTTTTTCACTTTTGTAGATCTTTAATTTCTTTCCATCAAGTTCGGTAAATGCAGCAGGGTAGGGCGATAAACCCCGTATAAGATTATGCACTTCATCAACTGTTTGATTCCAGTCTATTTTACAGGTTTCAGTAAAAATTTTGGGTGCATGAAATGTTTCTTCATTCTTTAATAAGTGTTCCTGGGGAATTTCTTGTAAGCTTCCTTCCAGTAAACCATTTACTGTTTGTACAAGCAGATTAGCACCAACTTCTTTCATTTTATCATGTAGATCACCTGCAGTTTCATTATCTTCTATTGGTATAATTTTTCTCAATAAGATATTTCCGGTATCTATCTCATGTTGCAATTTGAAGGTGGTTACACCTGTTTCCTTTTCACCATTTATGATAGCCCAGTTTATAGGTGCTGCACCGCGGTATTTTGGTAATAACGATCCATGTAAATTGATTGTTCCCTTTGGCGGCATGTTCCAAACTACTTCAGGTAACATTCTGAAAGCAACTACAACCTGCAGGTCTGCTTGTAGTGATCGCAGTTTTTCAAGAAAATCAGGAGCTTTTAATTTTTCCGGTTGCAATACCGGAATGTTATGATCAACCGCATATTTCTTGACTGCACTTTCCTGCAGTTTCATCCCCCTGCCTCCCGGTTTATCTGGTGCAGTAATAACAGCAACAATATTATATCCATCCTTTACCAAAGCATCCAGCGATGCTACAGCAAATTCAGGAGTTCCCATGAAAATGATCCTTGCTTTTGATTGAATAGTAGACATATGAATCTTCAAAAATAAGATTCAATACACTATTGATTTAAAAAGGTATGACAACAGGCCTTAGAATAAAATTATCATTCAAAATCCTCGTACAGCAAATACTTCTTTCTTATCTTTTTAAATTCTACCAGTTTGGGTTCCCAGCTTTTACGAATATCTTTTTCTGATGTTCCCTTTTTTATCTGTTGCATTAAGTTTGCATTACCGGCAAGTTTGTTAAAAAAATAATCTTCTGGTTTGATATTGGATTTTTTTGAAGTGAGGAAATAATTTTGTTTATCAGGAAACAATTGGTAAGAAGTCATCAGGTACTGAAGCTGAATTTTATTATTAACTTTTTTCAAAACTTCTTCAGGCGTTCCGCTTACATTCCAGCCATAACAAACTTTATCTTTCAATTTAGGTTCTTTAGCACCTTCTCTGGATGTGGGCTTAAAACGAAACAAGGCACTTGGTAAGGAAGGATGCCCAAAGATCTGGAAAGGTTTGTCTGTGCCGCGACCTTCACTTAATACAGTGCCTTCAAAAAAACAAGTTGAAGGATACCAGTAAATGGATTGTATCTCCGGTAAATTAGGTGATGGTTTTACAGGTAAATGATATAAACTTTTATGCGTATAATTTTCGTTTGGAATGATGGTTAATTGGAAATATTTTGCTCCGGGTGGATAGGTAGCCGCTAACACATTTTGTTCATATGCCTGCATCGCTTTTTTAGATAACCATCCTTCTTCAAGAATCATGCGTCCATATTCACCTACAGTCATTCCATATACTACAGGCACAGACTGCATACCTACAAAAGATTTAAATCTTGGTTCAAGCACAGGTCCATCAACATAATGGCCATTTGGATTGGGTCTGTCTAATACCACTAAAGGAATGTTTTGCTCAATAGCAGTTTCCATATATTCCTGGAGAGATGATATATAAGTATAAAATCTCACACCCACATCCTGTATATCAAAAAGCATAATATCTACATCTTTTAAATCAGAAGCTGAGGGTATTCTTCTACTGCCGTACAAAGAAACAACAGGTATGCCGGTTGCTTTATCAATTGTAGTTTCTACTTTTTCTCCTGCGTCTGCGGTTCCTCTGAAACCATGTTCCGGTCCAAAGATCACCTTGATCTTTATTCCTGATTTCAATAATGTATCTACAAGATGCGTATTTCCAACCATAGACGTTTGATTGGCAAAAACAGCCACATTTTTGTCTTTTAACAAGTGTAGATACTGATCTATTCTTTCCGCAGCAGGAATGATTTTTATTGTATTATCTGTCACGGATTTAATTTGTAATGGATCAGTTGCAGTACAAGTGGTGATAATAAAGCTTATAATGGGGATCAGCAAGTTCATGTTCCAAATTTCTGCTTTTTTAAGTGAGTAAAAAGTGAAAGATTAGGTACCTTGCCCACTTTTTATCTTATAATTTATGTCCTTTGCCCGGATATTGTTATAACATTTAGAAATTAACCAACGAAACAAAATTCTATACTTCAAAAATTAAATCTATGCAACAGGCACAAGAAGGTGATAAAGTAAAAGTTCATTACCAGGGAAAACTTCATAATGGTGAAACATTTGATAGCTCGCAGGGACGTGAGCCACTTGAATTTACAGTTGGAAGCGGGCAGGTTATCAAAGGATTTGATGATGGTGTAAAGGGAATGAAAGTGGGAGAGAAAAAAACAGTAGAAATAGAAAAAAATAATGGATATGGTGAAAAGAATGAAGAAATGGTAATAGAATTTCCAAAAAAGGAGTTTCCTGAAGAAATGCAACCGGAAGTGGGTGCCCAACTAATGATGAACAATGGTTCCGGACAATCTTTTCCTGTGACTATTGTAGAAGTAAAAGAAGAAACTGTAGTATTGGATGCTAATCATCCACTGGCAGGTGAAGATCTTATTTTTGACATTGAACTTGTTGAAATTACTCCTGCATCAAGAATAATAATGCCTTAAAATGACTAACGTAAATTAAATAAAAAAAATCGCCTCAAAGGGATTTTTTTTATTTTTTAACCACATAGAACCATAGGCACATAGATAACAGTTAGATGAAAATTTACCGACAAATATGTTGAAGAATTATATTTCATCATTGGATAGTAAAACTAATGTGCAACTAGATTTCTATGTTTCTATGTGGTTCAAGTTTTAATCTGCTATTACAGGTTCTCTGCGATTAACTATAGTTTCATGTTGAACCCTGTTGCCACGGCTCAAATACCATCCGAGCCACAATCCGACCAAACCCCAGCTAACAATTGCATCAGCTAAATGAGCATAAATATCATGAGATTGATACCAGATAAAATTGATATAAGGAACATTCAGAAAAATAATCAACCCTGTAAATAAAGAGGCAAGGAAAATATTTTGAAATGTGGGTGCTGCCAGCCTGAATACGATCCAGCAAAAGATAAAAATTGTAATGATATTAATTAAAAAACCTCGAACCATATTCATAACCATATTATTGTCCCGGCTATGATGATACTGAACAGAGGCCCATGGTTTTCCTTCTGTTTCCGTCATCATTTGTTTCCACTCTTCTTCACTTGCTGTTTTAGGAAGCGAGGGCATAATATAACCTCCTTCAGGAAGTTGTTGTGATGCAAGTGCATCTAAGACTACTCCTTGTTTTTCCGTGTATTGTTGGGCAGGTTGGTGAAAATCTATTAATGCCCATGAAAGAAATTGCCAAATGAAAAGGATGATACCTCCTACAACAGAGGCAATAATTGCTTTTTTCATAACAATGATTTTGGTTGCAGTTAAGTTAATTAAATTCTTCGACTTAAACATTTTTGATAAACCATTGCCATCCATCTGCCAAGGTGTTATTTTTGAATATGTTTGATGGTTACTCATTTACAGCTTCTGAACGCTTTATGCGTTATGTGCAGATTGACACACAAAGTGATCCGCAGTCGGAAACACATCCTACTACAGAAAAACAAAAAAATCTTTCAGGATTGCTGGCAGAAGAATTAAAACAACTGGGTTTGAAAGATGCGCATATGGATGAATGGGGTTATGTGTATGCCACCATTGTTTCCAATTCTGAAAAACAAGTTCCTGTTATCTGTTTTTGTGCACACGTTGATACCGCACCCGATGCAAGTGGTAAGGATGTAAAACCGGTGTTACATAAAAATTATAATGGAGATAATATTGTCATGCCTGATGATAACAGTATCATTTTAAAAAAATCTGATTTTCCTTACCTGGATCAGTTGATAGGGCATGACCTGATTACTGCCAGTGGTAAAACATTATTAGGGGCCGATGATAAAGCCGGTGTTGCTGTTATAATGGATGCTGCTAGTTATTTTGTAAATCATCCTGAAATAAAACATGGAACCATAAAATTTTTATTTACTCCCGATGAGGAAGTTGGAAAAGGAACAGCTAAAGTAGATCTACAAAAACTGGGAGCTGATTTTGGATATACCTTAGACGGGGGAGAAGCAGGTTCTTTGGAAGATGAAACTTTTAGTGCCGATGGTGTTAAGATTACAATATTCGGAGTGATTACACATCCGGGGTATGCAAAAGGCAAATTGGTAAATGCTTTAAAAATTGCAGCAGATGTTTTAGCACATTTACATAAAAAAGAACTTTCTCCGGAAACAACAGAGGGTAAAGAAGGATTTATTCATCCAGTTCGTTTGCAGGGCATTGCTGAGGAATGTTTATTGGAATTTATTATCCGTGATTTTGTTACCGCCGGATTAAAAGAAAAAGAAGATTTGCTCGAGAGCATTACAAAAAAAGTTGTTGAAGCTTATCCCGGTGCAACATATAAATTTGAAATAACAGAACAATACCGAAATATGAAAGAAGTATTGGATCAGCATCCTCAGGTGGTAGAATATGCAAAACAAGCTATTAAAAGAGCCGGATTTTCTGAAATTAGAATGGAAAGTATAAGAGGTGGTACAGACGGAAGCAGGTTATCATTTATGGGTTTGCCTGCACCCAATTTATTTACAGGCATGCATGGCATTCATTCAAAAAAAGAATTTGTAAGTGTGCAGGATATGAATAAAGCAGTTGAAACTATTATTCACCTGGTGCAGGTTTGGGAAGAAAACGGAAAAACATAAAGCAATACAATTGCGTATATTTCTAATATCCATATTATTAATTTCTTCAAAAGCTTTTTCGCAAGAGCTTTTAGTAAATGGCAATTTTGAAGAAGAAAATTTATGCAGTGAATTTAAAGTGAAGTGCGCACCGGAAGGCTGGATCTATACTGTTCCTTCTTTTAATTACTACATGAAAGATCCGCTGCAGGCAAAATCCGGGAGTTTTTATGTTGCTATTATAGCCGGACATAAATACAGAACCATGTACCGCACTTTTGTAAGAACAAGATTGTTGTGCAGGTTGCAAAAAGATAAAATGTACAAGCTTAAATTATTTGTACAATCGCAGCACCCGGTTTTAGACAGCATTGGGGTTTATTTTTCTTCTTATGATTTCTTATTTGAAAAGCAGCCTTACTATAAAATAAAGCCTTCTGCTTATTTACGGGACGGCATTAAAAAACCGATTGCAGGCAATAATACGTGGCAGGAGGTAGAAATAAATTATAAAGCAACAGGTCAGGAAGCTTTTATGACACTGGGTAATTTTTCTAAAAAAGACGTAACAGGTGCCACAGGTTTTGCTAATGAAAACAACTTTTATATCTTTTTTGATGAAGTTTCACTAAAACCATTAGATATTAATGAACGTTTATGTGCCGATTGGGCAAAAACAAGAGATGCTATTTATGCGCAGGATGAGAGACATGAACATTTAACCAGGTGGATCAACCAGTACAAACAAAACCCACCGCCTGTTGAATTGGCTACATCAACAAAAGTAATAAAAATCGATACGTTTATTGTTCCCGATGTTCTTTTTGCAACCAATCACTATTTACTCAATCAACATTCTATTGCCGTACTGGATAGTTTTATCAGGCATATTAATGAATTGCAACTGGATTCAATAGTTATTCACGGGCATACAGACAGCAGGGGAAATGAAATATTTAACCAGGAACTTTCCTGGAAACGTGCAGCCAGTGTAACAGCTTACATCAAAAAGAAAGTTCCCGCTTCTTATTATACTTTGGGATGGGGTAGTAGGAAACCTATTGCAGATAACCGTTCTGTTGTTGGAAGACAGCGAAACAGGCGCGTAGAAATTTATTTATACCTGAGGGATTAAGACTAAAAATTTGATCTTATAATTTTACGGCTCCTTTCATACAACTTTTATCAATCTATTTTCTCAAAAACAGTTGTTAAATGATTTTAAAATAAATGCAACCATTATGTCCGTAATAGTTATGCACATATTTTCAGGCAATATTCACTATCACTGAACGTTATTCCAACATTCAGACCGATAGGCTTACTTTTATGTTTTCAATAAACCAAATATGATAAACCTGCTTCAGATAGTTGATACAGCCACACAGGTAATTAATTCAGCAGCTCAAAATGATATAAATAACGACGGCGACATTAGTCTGGGTGAATTGCTTATGCTGGGTGGATGGCTGATGCTTCCCCTTATTGTTCTGTTTCTTTTAACCATTTACATTTTTGTAGAACGATTGATGGCAATCCGCAAGGCCTCCAGGATAGATAATAATTTCATGAACATTATCCGGGATCATATTGTGACAGGCAATGTTACAGCTGCCAGGAGTTTTGCAAAAAATACAGATAACCCTGTTGCACGTATTATTGACAAAGGCATACAACGCATAGGTAAACCTATTGATAGTATTGAAAAAAGCATGGAAAATGTGGGAAAGCTGGAGTTGTATAATATGGAGAAGAATCTGTCAATACTTTCTCTTATTGCCGGTATTGCTCCTATGTTTGGTTTCCTTGGAACCATATTCGGTATGTTCCAGTTGTTTTATGCCCTTGCTACTACGGGTGATTTTACCATCCAGACCATGGCAAATGGTATCTATACAAAAATGATTACTTCAGCTACGGGTTTAATTATTGGTTTGATGGCTTACATTGCTCATAACTATCTTGTAACACAGGTTGATAAAACAGCATACAAAATGGAAGCCTCCAGTTCTGAATTTATTGATGTATTGCAGGAGCCAACACGTTAATTGGCTTTGCACTAAAATTTTATCAGTAAAAAAGGAAACGATTTATTATGAACATCAGAAGAAAATTAAGAGCTCACACAAACGTACAAACAGGTCCGCTGAATGACATCCTGTTTATCTTACTGTTGTTCTTTTTAATTGCGGCTACGCTTGCTAATCCAAATGTTATCAAATTATCGCAACCACGTGCAAAAAGTGATACTAAAGCAAAACAAACAGTTGTTGTATCTATTGATGCCAATAAAATTTATTATGTGGGTACTACCCGTGTTGATGGTGATTCTGCAATGAAAGCTGCTTTGTTACCACTTATTCAAAAAGAGCAACAGGAAGAGCCTACGGTAGTGATCAACGCAGATAAAACAGTACCGCTGGAATATGTTGTTGGTGTAATGCGTATTGCAAGGGAACTGAATGCAAGAACTGTACTGGCAGTGGACAGGAATGCACAATAGTCTAATCCGCAGAAACTTTTATCATCCTGTTTTTTCCCTGCATATCTTTTCTTAATTCTATATGGGAAAAACCTGCATCCTTAAAAAGCCGAATTACTTCTTCACCAAGGTCCTCATGTATTTCGCAATAAATGCTTCCTCCTTTATGCAACCTGTGTGCAGATAAATTAATGATAGCTTTATAAAAAATAAGTGCATCATTATCGGGTACAAACAAAGCCCTGTGTGGTTCAAAGTTTACAACATTAGGATCCATTCCTTCTTTATGTTGTACTGGAATATATGGTGGATTGGAAACAATAATATCAACAGTAGGAAGCAGTTTCTGTTGAGCCAGGTCTAAAAAATCTATTCCCTGGAAGTCAACTCTTATGTCCAATTCCGATCCATTACGTCTTGCTACATTCAAAGCCTCTTCAATTACATCACAGCCCCACACTTCTGCCCTTGGCATTTCTTTTTTTAGTGCCAGTGCTATACAACCACTGCCTGTACCAATATCCAATATTTTTAAAGTTGTAGTAAGATCAGCAGCTGAATTATGTTTATCAAAAACATGAATGCCACTCCTTTTTACATCTGAAACAATCCAGTTTACTAATTCTTCTGTCTCAGGTCTTGGAATTAATACATTTTTGTCAACAAACAATTTCATACCATAAAACCAGGCAGCGCCCAATATATATTGAACAGGTTCATGAGTTTTTAATTTGTTTGAATATTCTTTCAGTATGTCAACTTGATCATTGGTTAAAGAATATTCTTTATTTGAAATAAGTTGTGTTTTATTAAACCCTGTAATATTTTCCAATACCATATAGGTTATGGTTGCAGCTTCACTTTTTGAATAAATGGTTTCCAGTTGTTCTTTTAACCAGGTTTGGGCTTCTCCTGTTTTCATACCGGCAAACATAATCCTTTCTTTATTTTTGCGCCGTTGAGTATTTTGAATGATGATGAACAATATATGCTAAGGTGCCTGCAGTTGGCAGGAAAGGCTGAAGGTATGGTAGCCCCCAATCCAATGGTAGGTGCTGTGCTGGTTTATGAAGATCGTATTATTGGAGAAGGCTTTCACATGAACTATGGTGAAGCACATGCAGAAGTAAATTGCTTTAATAGTGTAAAAAAAGAAGATGAAGATTTGATTCCATCCTCAACTTTATATGTTTCACTGGAGCCTTGTGCGCATTTTGGAAAAACACCACCCTGTGCTGATTTAATTATTGTGAAGAAAGTAAAAAAAGTGGTTGTAGGCTGCCAGGATCCTTTTCATGAAGTAAAAGGAAAAGGCATTGATAAATTAAAAGCTGCAGGAATTAGGGTTGAAATGAGTTCTTTAGAAAAAGAATGCAGGGATTTAAATAAAACTTTTTTTACATTTCATACCCTGCATCGTCCATACATTATTTTAAAATGGGCACAAACAGCCGACCTGAGGTTAGATCATCAAAAGCCTGAGCGTCTGCTTATTTCAAATGCATATACAAACAGGCTGGTGCATCAATGGCGCAGTCAAACTCAATCCTTATTAGTAGGTACTAATACAGCCTTGGCAGATAATCCTCAACTAACTACAAGGTTATGGAGAGGAAAAAATCCTGTCAGGCTTGTTGTTGATATGGATTTGCAATTACAACATAGTTTAAATCTTTTCAATGATGAAGCAACAACAATCGTATTTAATATAAAACAACATACAGTACCTGAAGATTCGGATATAACATCAAATGATAAGGGAGTTTTTTATTACCAGGTAACTGAAGATGTAAATCTTGTGCATCAGATGCTTAATGCATTATACAAGTTAAAAATTCAATCATTGATAGTGGAAGGAGGTGCTTATTTACTGCAATCATTTATTGATGAAAATGCATGGGATGAGGCAAGAGTGATTACCAATAAAAACCTGGTTGTTGGTGAAGGGTTGCCGGCACCTGTTCTAACCAACCAGCAAATAATAAAATCAGAAGACATTTTTTCCGACACCATTCAATATTATTTCCAAAATAACAATCTACATCCTTGATTTATTTAGTCGGATCAATTTTATTTTCTTCCTACCTCGCTTTATCATTTAAGGTAGTTGAACGTTTTAATATTCCGGTTTTCCAGGCTATTGTTTTTAATTATATAACCTGTGTTATCACAGGTTCGGTTGTTAATGGCAATTTTCCTGTTACGCAATCTTCATTTAATGAACCATGGATGAAGTGGGCATTGATAATGGGCGCAATGTTTATCATTACTTTTAACCTGGTTGGGTATACTGTTCAAAAAATAGGTGTTGCTGTAACATCTGTTGCGCATAAACTATCACTTATTATTCCATTTGCTTTTTCTATTTATTTATACAATGAAACAGCCACCTGGATAAAAATTACCGGAGTGGTAGTGGCTTTGGCAGCTGTGGTATTAACCTGTATACCTCCTGAAAAAGGTGAAACTCCGGCACATAAGCATATATCAGGCTTGAAGATGTTTTTATTACCTGCTTTACTTTTTTTAGGAAGTGGTTTTGTTGATACCATGGTAAAATATGTTGAGCAGACTTACCTGAATGATCTTAATAATAACGCTTACTTAATTTCTGCATTTGCAACTGCCGGAACTATAGGTTTAATTTTATTAATTGGAATGCTGACAACAGGAAAACAAAAGTTTGACAAGCGAAGCATCATTGCAGGCATAGCCATTGGCATACCAAATTATTTTTCCATTTGGTGTTTGGTAAAAGTTCTTAGTTTATACCAGGGTAACAGTTCTGCCATTATTCCTATCAACAATATGAGTATTGTACTTTTTAGTTCTGTTGTTGCTTTTATTGTATTCAAAGAACATTTATCGGTTATAAATTGGTTGGGAATAATATTGGCTATAGGCGCTATTGCATTAATTGCTTTTGGATAATATGACACATTATAAAACTATTGATCAACCTGCAACTGCTGAATATAAAGACAGGGGAAGTAAGTTTTTAACTTATGCTTTTCCTGTACAATCAACAGATGATTTTCAAAAGCATTTAAAACAAATAAAAGAAGAACATCCAAAAGCGGTACATTATTGTTTTGCATATAGAATAGGTAATGATGGAACTGTGTACAGATCATCAGATGATGGTGAACCCTCAGGCACGGCAGGAAAGCAAATTCTTGGGCAGATAGACAGTAAAGGCCTGTCCAATTTAGCTATTGTGGTGGTGCGTTATTTTGGTGGTACCTTATTGGGTGTACCGGGGTTAATCAATGCATATAAAACTTCTGCTTCACTGGTTTTGCAATTAACACCTTTGATTGATAAGCCTATTTTAAATTTTTATCAACTGGAATTTGATTACACTTTGCTGAATGATGTAATGACCATAATTAAAAAATATGATTGTGATGTGGAGAAAAATGAGATGCACCTTTTTTGTAAAATGGAGGTAGGCGTACCTAAATTAAATGAAGAAGTTTTTTTAGAAAAAATAAAAGAAATGCACAGTGTAGAGATTAAAAAGAGGGCAACTTAAATTCATTTCTTTTAATGCAATAGTGCCAGCCCGGATCTTCATCAAACATTTTTTCTTCAAAATAATTTAATCCAATTTTTTCCAGTACCCTGATTGATGCATCATTTTCCTTCATGACTCTGCCATAAATGATGTGCAGATCTAAAGTTGTAAACCCATGATGTAAACAGGCAAGTGCAGCTTCTGTTGCAAATCCACGGTTCCAGAATTGTTTTTTCAACCTGTACCCAATCTCCGTTTGATTTTCGTCATTATGATGCTTTAATCCACACCAGCCAATATATTTTGAATTATCTTTTAGAAAAACGCTTAATCTCCCATAACCATCTTCATGATCGTCATAATATTTTTCAATGAATATTTTTGCTTCCTCTATTGATGCAAATGGTTTGTCGCCTGTATATAATAATACATCAGGATCTTTATTTAATTCAAACAGATCCTGTGCATCCAGTGGTTGCATTTTCCTTAAAATAAGCCGATGTGTTTCCAGTGGTAACATTTATTGAAATCTTTTACTAACTACAAGGTCTTTACTGCCTGCAGTATAGGTATAAAATCCTTCGCTGGATTTTATACCAAGTTTTTTTGCTGTAACCATATTTACCAATAAAGGACAAGGTGCATATTTTGGATTACCAAAACCATCATGCAATACATTTAAAATGCTCAAACAAACATCAAGACCAATAAAATCTGCCAGTTGTAATGGTCCCATAGGATGTGCCATACCTAACTTCATTACAGTATCTATTTCTTCAACCCCGGCAACTCCTTCATACAATGTATAAATGGCTTCATTGATCATAGGCATTAAAATGCGGTTGGCAACAAAACCAGGATAATCATTTACTACGCAGGGTATTTTTCCAAGCTGTTTACTCAGGTCAACAATTTTGGTAGTCACATCATCTGTGGTTGCATAACCTGTTATAATTTCCACCAGTTTCATTACAGGTACAGGATTCATAAAATGCATTCCAATTACCTGCTCCGGACGTGAGGTAACAGAAGCAATTTTTGTAATCGATATAGAAGAAGTGTTTGTTGCCAATATGGCTCCTTTAGGGGCGGATTCATCTATTTGTTTAAAGATGTTCAGCTTCAGGTCCATGTTTTCTGTTGCTGCTTCCACAACAAGGTCAGCATCACCAACACCGGAAGCCAGTGATGTAAGTGTTTTTATATTATGGAGCGCTTTTTCTTTTACTGTATTATCGATAGTTCCTTTTGCAATTTGCCTGTCAAAGTTTTTTGTGATGGTGGCAATAGCTTTATTCAGCTGATCCTGCGATACATCAATAAGTGTTACCTCGAAATTATTTTGTGCAAATACGTGTGCAATTCCGTTTCCCATTGTACCTGCACCTATTACTGCTACTTTTTTCATAAGCCTGCTTTAGGTGCGCAAACGTAAGATAATTTGGCAATTTGACAATTTGGTAATTTGACAATTAGTAAATTGGTGATGTAGTAATTTGTTGATTAGTTGATTAGTTAGTTTGTTATTTGGCAATTATGTTTTATTCCTGATTATATATTAGTATCACTTAGAGTGTAATTGAAATGGCTGAATAAAGTTCTAAATGCAGAAGAGTGCGACGCAAGTAAAGCTGAATAATGAACTACAGCTTGTTCCAAAAGAAGTAGAAGGGTGCTTTAAAATCATTAGCACATTTTCAAATCACCAAATCATCAAATTATTCCCATTAGCACATTACCAAATCTTCAAATTATCAAATTGTTTCCCATTAGCACATTATCAAATCATCAAATCATTTCTTCTTGTAATCCCCGCGTTTCCATGACTTGATAAATTCTGCCCAGGCTGCGGGGTTAAAAATATTTTGTGGTGGTATTTGCCCTGCATAAGAAGCACGGGCTGCTGCCTGCCTGAACTGCATGGCTGTTGCTTCTCCGCCATCGGCAGGTGTTGATTGCATCAAAATACGACGCTTTGCCATATCATTATTTTGCCTGGCAATTTCTATATCATCATCTGGTATTGGAATTTTTACAAAATCTCTTTCAAATTGCTGACGTGTTGGCCGGGGACGTATAATAGTAGCGGGTAAATAAACCGTATCCTCCACCATCAGTTGCACTACACTATGCTGGTTGCCTTCAAGATTGCGTGGTATGGTAACATTTTTTGGTTTATAGCTAACGTGTGAAAATTCAATTTCATCACCTTTTAATACAACAATTGAAAAAACACCCTGGTTGTTGGTCATGGTACCACGGTTGGTGCCCTTCACCATAATGCTTACTGCAGGAATACCTATAAGACTGTCGGCAGTCATTACAACACCATAGAGCTGCACCACCGAATCACGAACCGTTTCAAACTGCGCATGAACTTTTGTGGCAGTCAAACAACATATCATGAAAAATAACAGGATCCCTTTTTTCATCTCTTCAAAAATAACTCCCTGCACAGTATCACAAGAATTATGCATAATTCTTTAAGTTAACTTTGCGACTTCATTAACATATGCTGATATGACCGAACAAGATGTGCTGAAGGCTCTTAGTAATGTTCAGGAGCCGGACCTGAAGAACGACCTGGTGACACTTAACATGATCCGCGACCTGGCGATAAATGGCAACAATATTTCATTTACCATAGTACTTACCACCCCTGCATGCCCCCTGAAGGAACAAATGCAAAAAGATTGCATAGATGAATTAAAAAAGATAGATGCTTCTTTGAATGTGCAGGTAAATTTTACATCGAGCACCACTACCATACGTGCCGATAAAAGCTCAGTACTGCCGGGCGTAAAAAACATTATTGCTGTTGTAAGTGGTAAAGGTGGTGTGGGAAAAAGTACCGTTTCTGCTAATCTTGCACTGGCACTGGCGCAGGGTGGTGCCAGCGTTGGTTTAATGGATGCAGATATTTACGGGCCCAGCGTGCCTATTATGTTTGGTGTGAGAGGCGAACGACCTATGATGAAGGAAGTGGATGGGAAAGGAATGATCATACCGCTGGAACGATATGGTATAAAACTCATAAGTATTGGTTTATTGGTTGATGAAAAAAGTGCTGTTGTATGGCGCGGACCCATGGCAAGCAGCGCCATCAGGCAGTTTATAACCGATGTGGAATGGGGTGAGCTGGATTACCTTGTTATTGATATGCCACCCGGTACGGGAGATATACACTTGACCATGATGCAAACAGCACCGGTAACAGGAGTGGTGGTGGTTACAACACCGCAGGATGTGGCACTGGCAGATGCAAAAAAAGGTATTGCCATGTTTGGGCAGGCGCAGATGAATGTACCTATCATTGGTTTGGTGGAAAATATGAGCTACTTTACTCCGGCTGAATTACCTGACCATAAATATTTCATATTTGGAAAGGAAGGAGGAAGAAGATTGGCAGAAGAATATGATCTTCCTTTTTTAGGGCAAATACCATTGGTGCAAAGCATACGCGAAGGCGGAGATATAGGCATACCTGTTATGATAAGTGATGATGAAATTTCAAAAGCTGCATTTGCCGAATTTGCAGGCACTGTTGCCAGAAGTATATCTATGCGCAATGCACATATGAAGGTGGATGAAATAGCACAGGTGGTGGAGGAGTGAGGGGAGAGGGTTTATGTTTTATAAATTGTTTATTAACTTATAAATTAAAAATGGTTTTCTTATGTACTGTTATTTTTTATTTCTTTGATTTATTCTCGCTTTTGTCATTCTTTCCCTTAAGCCTCCTTCGTTAATAAAAGCTTGTTCCAAAAATTTAATTTGTTGCGTCAGCAAATAGGTAGTCACTTTAATCAGGCAAATCATGATATTGGCACATATTTCAGCTTCGGGATTTTCAATTCCTTTCTTAAAAGTTTCATAAGTGGCATTTGAAGTTTTATTTAACTCAGTGAATCGAAGCGATAGTCTGTTACCTTTTTCCCATTGCTTTAATTTATGGGTTCTCAAATAATCCTGGTAATCTATTAATAATTCTTCTAAGCTGGCACGGGCTACATTAGTGAGTTTTATTTCTGTTTCTTTTGATGTTGCCGATGCCATGCTGGCTTCGGCAATGTTTTGCTTTCCCGACCTCGCTGCCTGCACCATCTGATCTATAGTTCTGTCATATTTTTTAAAAAAACGATTGGTAAAGTAAATGGTGCCATCATAAACAATCTCTGACTTTTGATAGCTAATTAAATTCCGGTAACCACCATGCTTTGGTATAAAGCCTTCGTTGTTATTGTTGGTATTTGGCATTGTGCTAAAATTTTGCTTTTCAGGGGACATTGGCGACTCTGGCGACAAGTCCTACGTGTCCTCTAAGTCTCTAATTTAAGAAGAATTTTATTTTTAATAAATTGAAGAATAAAATCATTGTTTTAATCAAGATAAACAAAAAGGTGCTCTAACGAACACCTTTTTACCTTTTCATTTTTCATTTTTAATTCCTCTTCGTCGGTGTAGAATAAGGCGGTTTCTTTATAACCGGCATGGGTTCTTTTTCCAGCAGTTTCAATGCTTCTTCAACGCCTTTTTCTAACTGCAGGTCCCTGCCTTTTGATGCTGCCTGTGCAGTTATTTTTTGTTCAATGTCGGGTGCTATACCCATATTTTCTCCCACCCATTTGTTTTCTCTCGGATCAAAAATGGCATTGTCGGGTGCTGTCATGGCGCCACCATCTGTAAAGCCATAATGAACAGATGATTTTACCAATCCACCCCATGTACGTGTACCAATCAATGGACCTACTTTTTGCTGGCGGAAGATCCATGGAAAGAAATCACCACCCGACCCCGCAAGTTCATTGATCAATAAAACTTTTGGTCCCAATATTCCGGCAGGTAATTTTAACGGAGCACCATCAGGGACTTCATTGGTAATGGCTGCACGTAACCGCCTTACCATCAAGTCCACCATATAATCATCAAGCAATCCACCGCCATTATATCTTTCATCAATTACGGCACCCAGTTTATCCTGTTGTGCAAAATAAAAACGGTTGAAATTATTAAAACCTGATCCACCAGTATTAGGTACCCATACATAAGCCAGTTTACCTTTTGATAATTCATCAACCTTCCTGCGGTTGTCTTCTATCCATGCAAGTTGTCTTAATGAACCTTCAAATTCTATAGGTTGCACTGTTATGGTCCATGAACCATCAGTTGCCGGTTTGTTATTGATTGATAAAACAGTTTGCAGTTTTGCCAAACCGTTTAATAACCTGTAAGGATCATCATTGGCTGTTAGTGGTTGTCCGTTGATAGCAAGTATATAATCACCTTCTTTTACACGCATATTTGGTTGTGCTAAAGGTGCCACCACACCGGGGTTCCAACTTTCCGTAGTGTAAATTCTTTTTATTCTCCATCTTCCGTTTACTGCTACAAGGTCAGCACCCAGTACACCCACTCTTGATGTATCCAGTGCCGGAAAATCTCCACCAAAAACAAAGCTGTGTCCAACTGAAGTTTCACCACCTAATTGATCAATTATGTAAGTAAGGTCTGTTCGATGTTTTACATAAGGTATCAGGGGTGCATATTCTTTATACACCTGCTGCCAGTCCCTGCCGTGCATATTCCTGTCATAGAAATAATCACGCTGGTATTTCCATGCTTCTTCAAAGATCTGTTTCCATTCTGCATCCCTGTCAAGTTCCATTCTTAAAGTCATATTAACCATACCTTCTGTTGGAGTAGGAGGTTTGGCAGTGGAAACAACCCTCCATGTTGGACCGGATCTGAATAAAAGTTTTTCTCCATTGGCTGATACTGCATATTGTGATCCGCCTTTTACCAGTTCATCAAGTTTTTTATCAGCTACAGTGTATTTACTTAAAGTTTGTCCGGATATGATCAGCACATTGCCTTTTGGACCGGCAAGCATGCCATTATAATTTCCTGCAGGTATTGGCATGGCTATTATACGACGATCAATATTTTCCCAGTCTATTCTTACACCTTTATAAGTTGTTGTGTCTTTCGTTGCCGGCTTGCTTGTAGTGTCGGGTTCTTCATCACTTTTTAGTGGAAAAGGATTTGCATCATCTCTTCTTAAAATTGTAATGTAGGCAGCAAAAGTGGGCCTTGCCTGTTGCGAACTGGTATTAGCCCATCCCGATCCAAGGGCAACATCTGTACTGGCTAAAAAATAAAGATAACGTCCATTGAGATCCCATGCAGGTGAAATGGCATCAGCCATAGGATCGCTAAGTGCCGTTGTTTTTTTATTATCAACCGACCATACCATTATACTTCTGAAATTGTTGGGAGATGATTTTGTATATGCAAGAAATTTACTGTCCGGCGACCACCTGAGACCCATGTTGCCGCGGTCTAAATTTGTTCCACCAACATCAACATTGGTCATATTACCTGATGCAACATCAATTATTTTTACTCTTGTTGTATTATCTGTAAAAGCAATCATTTTTCCATTGGGCGACCACACAGGATCCCATGCCAGCTTGCTATCACCAATAGAAATTTTACGAGGTTGTTTTATACCTTCCTGGTCAGTAATATAAAGTGCATATGCTTGTCCGTCTTTATCAGAAAACCATGCTATTTCCTTTCCATCTGGCGACCATATAGGACGACGGTCTGCAGCAGCTGAACTGCGTGTAATATTCCTGGGATCACCATGTTCAACAGGCACTGTAAAAATTTCTCCCCTGGCTTCCAATAAAATTCGTTTACCCGTTGGCGATAGAGAAGCAGAAGAAACCCTGTTGGTAACATTTTCGATTCTGGTTTCCGCCCATGGGAAATCCCCGGTTACATTTATATCTAATTGTTTGCTGTTGCCCGTGGCTGGATCCAGTAAATGAATATATCCGTTTTGTTCATAAACCAGTTCCTTACCGTTTCCTTCCAACCATTTCACGTCTATATTCTTAATGTTTGTTACAGTACGTAAAGCTGATGTAGCCGGATTATATGCATATATATTCATGATATAATCGCGGTCAGATAAAAAATAAATTTCATTATTTAGCCACACCGGTTGTATATCTGTACTTCCATTAAATGGAAGATCTTGTTCTGCCAATGTTTTAAGATCCAGCACCTGCAAGGCAGTATTTTGCCCGCCTCTATAATGTCTCCATTCAACATCCCAACGGCTCATCCTGTCAACAATTAATTTATTTCCATCAGGGGAATAGTTACCATCAAAAGCCCATGGTGCCGGAATTATTTCGGATGGCCCACCTTTGGCCGGTACAGTCCACAACCGATAAAAACTGGTTGGAGCACTTTCCCTGACTGATGCATACAATACATTTTTACCATCATTCGACCATCCACGTGGCAAGGAAGAGGCAGGATACCATGTAAGTTGGGTAGGTGTTCCACCCTCTGAAGGCACAATATAAACCTGGTGTATTCCCGAGCGGTTGGAGCTGAAAGTAATCCACTTTCCATCTGGCGAAAAATGTGGGTTAGCTTCTACTGCTGCAGTACTGGTGATTCGTGTTGCATTGCCACCATTTTTTGAAGTGGTCCAGATATCGCCTGCATAAGCAAATACAATCTTATCATCACTAATATCTGGTTGGCGAAGTAACCGTGTACCCTGAGTAAAAGAGTAGTTACTAAAAACTATGAAAATAAGTAATGAAAAAATCCTGAAAATTTTTAAAAGGAATGCCATATGAAAAGTTTAGGTAGAATATAAAGGCGTATTGATAAGAGGACAATTTAACAAACAATCAGATTTGAAAAAGAGAAATGTGATGAAATGCAGATTTTTATGATGGATGTTTTAATACATTTTATGAAAACCAAATCCATAAATCATTCCTAAACCAAAATAACTGTTTTTAGATATGTTTCCATAAAATCTGGCTCCAATGCTTCTGCTAAATCCAGTGGGTTTACCAACGGGAATTAGAAAGTAAATTCGATACCTCCTTTTTTCATTGTTAAACCATTTTATATTGGCTTCAAAGGGAACACCAACATATTTTGATGTTTTTGTGTATTCACGGTTAAAATCATCAACAACAACTTCGCTAAATTTATTATGCGAAATACCAAGGGAATAACTATGAGACATTCCCCCTTCAATAATCCTCCATCCATATAAAAAAGAAAATTCTTCCAGGTTAGTTTTTTCC
>MWWA01000139.1_pt1 | contig 21632 bp, 19 predicted proteins | sample 1047341 | NCBI WGS metagenome assembly MWWA01 (sample SAMN06349978, study PRJNA376086) | soil metagenome | isolation source: MS5-1 sample Antarctic (ecotone) soil | place: Antarctica | collected 2015-01-13
CCACTTACTGAATACCTACAACAACTATTTACATAAAAAAATAGATATAAACAATTTGTCGTTAGCAACATGTTTCCGGGGGAAGATGTTTCAGTAAGATGGGTAAATCTTATTGAAGCAATGGATGGTAGAGGAAAGGTAGGAAGATTTATAAAGTAAAATTTTTCAATCCAAAAAAATTTAAAAACAATTTATTAACCCCCAAAAAAAGATCCCCTCGTTAAAGGGGATCAAGTTCGTATCAGGCGGTTTGATGATTTAGCTTACTTAATTTTTCATCGGGACGGTCGCCTTTTCAACGGATTGGAAATGTTTTCATTAGGACAAAAGGATTCAAAACGGGCTTTCAATAGATAAGGATTAAAAAAAAGAAGTTGACTGATATTGGATTTTTCAAAAAGTCTTTCTAAGGTTTGGATTTTGGTTTTTGGTTTTTCTAAGTACTGGATCTTAACTTACTGATTGGTTTTGGTTTTTCTGGATTTGGATCGGATTGATATTGTATCAATCAACTTCTGACACAAAAGTATGCTAACGGATCTTCCCCCACAACGGCAGTTTTGCTCTTTTATTAAAGTATGGTAATTACTGAAGAAATAGTAGATTAACTATAAATCCACTGAAAATTTACTTTAGAAGTAGTATGGAAAGTATTAAATCGGAAGCAAAAAAAAGGGCCAGGATAAAAATCCAGCCCCGTTTTAAAATCCAATATCCTATGAAAAACCAAGACAAATGTATAATCTGATTTTGGATAATAAAATAGGAGAAATACGCATTTTTTTCAGGAATATATACGTATGCAACTTAACGCGGTTATATATCATTCAAAAACAACAGTTTATATAATTCCCAGGAATAGTCATATTTGCCAATAAAAATTAACTTGAAACGAAATTTGGGCATCGGCATCTTGTTGGCAACTTTAGCCAGCTTATTATGGTCGGGCAATTACATAATAGCCCGTGGTTTTCATCAACAGATTTCACCTGTATCCTTAGCCTTTTTTCGATGGCTTACTGCCACCATATGTATTTTACCATTCTCATTAAAAGCCATTTCACGTCAAAGAAAATATTGGTTACATAATCTTCCTCACCTGGTTATGGCTTCTATAACCGGGGTGGCGCTTTTTAATACTTTCACCTATATAGCCGGTAAATCTACTACAGCTATCAACCTGGCATTAATAGGAACCACTGCAGCCCCTGTCTTTGTGTTTTTGATTACAGCTTTATTTTTGAATGAAAAAATTAAAAGAGAACAGGTTTTAGGCACTCTCGTCTGTATTACTGGAATTTTATTGCTATTAACTAAAGGCCGGCTTTCAGAAATAATAAAAATTCAATTATCTGCCGGAGATATCTGGATGATCATAGCAGGTTTGATCTTTGCCATTTATACCTTACTGGTAAAAAGGAAACCTGAAAAGCTTTCTCCTCTCACATACCTGGGTTTATTATTTTTATTTGGAACTGCGTTTTTATTTCCCGCTTACCTTATTGATACACAGTTATCAAAAGCTTTTGTTTGGAATACTGAAATTATACTGGTGTTTATATACCTTGGAATTGGCGCTTCGATTCTTGCCTTTTTATTTTGGAATCTTTCTATTGACCGTATTGGGCCTGCAAGAACAACTTTATTTACAACACTGATTCCTGTGTTTAGCACTATTGAAGCCATTTGGTTATTAAATGAACCCTTCACCTGGTTTATATTAGTCAGTTTAATTTTAGTATTAACAGGATTGTTTATTGCAAACCTGCAGATTGTAAAAGCTATGATTAAAAATTAGTCCGAGGCTTATCTATGGAAGTAAAAAACATAGGGCAGCTATAGAACCTCCACAATAAAGTCTTTATAATAAATTAAACAAGGTAATATCATTATTGCTTCTTCTTAAGCTGGCATTACTGTTGAAAGAATACCTTTTCATTTAAGTACTATGAAAAAGTCGAATCAGGCTAATAACAATGCTGCCATACAAAAGATTCTGCAAAAAGCTAACAAGGCACCTATGCCGCAAAATGTAGAACCTATGCTAGCTACACTGGTTACTGAACCGGTGGCGGAAGAAGGATGGCATTATGAAATGAAATGGGATGGCTACAGGGCTTTGGCTTACTTACAAGCAGGTAAGGTAGAAATTCGCTCACGCAATAATAAATCATTCAATCAAAAATTTTATCCAATACGTGAAACATTGGAAAATTGGAACACGAATGTTTTACTGGATGGAGAAATACTGGTTGTAAACGAACAAGGCGTTCCGGATTTTAGTGACCTGCAATTATGGAGAAGCGAAGCAGATGGGCAACTGTTGTATTATATATTTGATATTTTATGGTACGATGGTTATGAACTAATGGATTTGCCCATTGAACAAAGAAGGCAACTATTAAAAAACATTATTCCCCAAAATTTAGCAGGTATTAAATTAAGTGAAGTGTTTGAAGGAACCGGTAAAGATGCATTTAAGGCTGCAGAGCAATTACATCTTGAAGGTGTTATGGCTAAAAGGAATGAAAGTAAATATAAAGCCGGAGCCCGCAGTAAAGACTGGCTGAAAATAAAAACAGAGAAACGGCAGGAACTTGTAATAGGTGGTTATACTCTTAATGAAGGAACCAGTAAATTATTTTCTGCTTTATTATTAGGTGTTATAGAAAACGGAGCTTTTCATTTTGTAACACCTGTTGGTACAGGATTCAATAAAAAAATGCAGGAAGAGATCCTAAAAAAACTGAAACCTCATATCACCAAAGCCTCACCTTTTATTAATGAACCGGAATATAATAAGCCTTCCCGTTTCAGACCTAATCCACCCAAAGCAACCGTCACCTGGGTTCAACCAAAAATTGTTGCTGAAATAAGTTATCGTGAAATGACAAAAGGTGGTGCTATCAGGCAACCATCATTTAAAGGATTAAGAGAAGATAAAAAACCTTCTGAAGTAGTAAGAGAAATTCCTGTTGATACATCACATCTTGTCAATAAAAATAAACTGGTACTACAAAAAGTTATCACAGCACCTCCTAAAAAAGAAAGAAAAACTTTATTAAATCCAAAAGAAGAATCGCAAACACGGGTAGTAGGCGGACACGAATTAAAAGTTACAAACCTCAGTAAATTGTATTGGCCAAAAGAAAAGTTTACAAAACGTGATATGATCAATTATTATTACCAGGTTGCTCCCTTTATTCTCCCTTATATAAAAGATCGTCCGCAAACTCTAAACCGTTTTCCACATGGCATTGAAGGAAAAAGTTTTTACCAGAAAGATGTAAAAGGCAAAGCACCATCATGGATAGAAACTTACCCTTATTATAGCTATGCAGATGAGCGTGAAAAAGAGTTTTTATTGTGTACAAATGAAGCAAGCTTGCTATATATAGCATCACTGGGAACAATAGAAATAAATCCATGGCATAGCCGCAGCCAAAGTCCTGAAAATCCTGATTGGTGCATAATAGACCTCGATCCTGATAAAAACAGCTTTGATCAGGTAATAGAAGCTGCACAAATTACAAAGCAGGTTTTAGATGCCATTGATGTACCGGGTTATTGTAAAACATCCGGTTCAACCGGTTTACACATATATATTCCCTTAGGTGCAAAATATAATTATGAGGATTCAAAAGAATTTGGAAGAAGAATAGCTAAGATTGTACACCAGGCTCTTCCTTCTTATACTTCAATTGAAAGAAAAACTGCAGACCGGGATGGGAAAATGTATATAGATTTTTTACAGAATCGCCCACAGGCTACAGTAGCAGCGCCTTATTCTTTAAGACCAAAACCAGGAGCTCCTGTTTCAATGCCTTTGCATTGGGAAGAAGTCAAAAAAGGATTAAAAATCACAGACTTCCACTTAAAAAATGCAATTGCCCGGTTAAAAGAACAAGGCGATATTTTTAAACCCGTTATTGGTAAAGGAATCAACCTGGAAAAGGCAATTAAAAAAATCTATTCTGTTTTTGCAGGTACTGTAGAAAATTTATAAAATCTTTTTTAAAAACCCACGAAATGATGACGGTCATCATACAAATTGATAACGCTCACTTAAAAATTAATTTGCTGACCCGATATTTATTGATAATGTAGCAATGCTGTTTTGCTATAAAATTATCCTGATGATCCTGCATATTATAAATGACACTACATTACGTGATGTACAATCTTCATTTTTGAAGCTTCTGAAGATTTACCTGTAGAAGAATTAAATAAGATAGCCAGGCATAGTGCAGAATATTATATTCATATAAAGCGTGAAAAGCATGTATATATTTGATAGCATTCTGCCGCATTAAATTGCACAATCATACATTTACATCTTTCAGGAATTTTATACTTAAAATCAATTGTATATTCACTGAAGGGCTATGACAATCAAAAAGGAAAACCTTATCAGCTTTGCATTATTGTTTAAAAGATCATTTACAGAATTAGGAAAAAATGATCCTTTACGTATGGCCGGTGCCACTGCTTTCTTTACCACTTTTGCACTGCCTCCCATAATGGTAATTCTGATTCAAATGCTGGGACTGATTTTTACAACTGAAAAAATCAGGACAAATCTTTTTGAAACACTTGGTGACATTATAGGTGAAGGTTCTGTACAACAGGTTATTGATGTATTAATTGCCTTTCGTGAATTAGCAAATAACATATTCATTACAATTGCAGGTTTTATTTTTCTGCTTTTTGTTGCTACAACCCTGTTTCATATTATCAGCGGTTCTTTAAACCAACTTTGGAAAATACGAAGCATTCATAAAAGAAATATTTGGGTGGTGCTGCTCTTTCGCATAAAATCTGTTGCAGTTATTTTGGTAGCAGGATTACTTTTTGTGATAGGATTAATTTCAGAAGCTTTACAGGCCTTTGTAGATAATTATATTTTTGACTTTTCACCGTTACTGTCTACTTATTTTAATAATGTTGTGCATTATTCCATTTCTATTTTTATTGTTACCCTTTGGTTTGCTGTTTTATTCAGATATTTACCTGATGGCAGACCTAATTGGAGAGTAGCCTTAACCGGTGGATTAGTTACATCTATATTGTTTAATGCAGGAAAAATCTTATTGCGGTATTTGCTTGGCTATAGCAACATCAATACAATTTATGGAGCATCCGGTTCAATTGTATTGTTGCTTTTGTTCGTTTTTTATTCTTCGCTTATACTTTATTATGGAGCTGTTTTTACAAAACTGTGGGGCTCTTACAAGAAAAAACCTATACAACCATTACCGCATGCGCAGCGGTATGTTTTATCAGAAGCTCCTATAGAATAGCAGTTGCCAATTCATAAAAATCAAATACATTTAGAATCATCTTTCTTCATTATGTTACTGAATTTTACAGGAAAAAATGTTTTTATTACAGGAGGTTCAAGAGGAATTGGAAGGGCTTGTGCTATCTTATTTTCAAAGTTAAAAGCCAACGTAGCTATTACATACAAATCAAATAAAGTAAAAGCTGAAAAAACATTAAGCATGCTCGATTCAGATCTGATGAATGTTATGTATGCATTGGATATAAATGATGCAGCCAGTGTAGAAAATGTTTTTAGTAATGCGGTAGACCAATTTAAAGGCATTGATGTTGTAGTAAATAATGCAGGAGTATTTTTAGAGCATAAGATTGATAGTATTAGTTATGAAAAGTGGCAACAAATATGGCAGGAGACCATCTCCACAAACTTAACGGGTGTTTCTAACTTATGCTATGTTGCCGGACAACATATGATAAAAAATGGTGGAGGAAAAATAGTAAATATAGGATCACGTGGAGCATTCAGGGGCGAGCCGGACCATCCTGCTTATGGCGCCAGCAAGGCCGGTTTACATGCCATGAGCCAATCACTGGCCATAGCTCTTGCACCATATAATATTTCTATTGGCGTAGTAGCACCTGGTTTTGTTGAAACAGATATGACATCTGCATATTTAAAATCTGAAAAAGGCAATGCCATAAAAAAACAAAGCCCATTAAACAGGGTGGCAACTGCTGATGAAGTGGCTAACATTGTTTCTGTATTTGCTGCTGATGGTTTTGAATTTATGACAGGAGGAATTGTAGATTTAAATGGTGCATCTTATTTAAGAACTTAATTAGAATCAATGTCATCTTTTAAGAAACTTTTTATACTAATAATTATTTATTCATTTATTAATTGTAATGCCTTCAAAAATATACCGCCCAATAATTTGCAACCTACTATAGTATCACGTACTGCATGGGGAGCTGCATCTCCCCTGCCATTCCAACAACACCGGCCTGTTCGCATAACCATTCATCATGAAGGAACAAAACTTGAATTAAAAGATGATGCAGCAGCAAAAATTAAAGCCATTCAAAAATGGGGTATGGGACAAGACAGAAACTGGTCAGATATCCCATATCATTTTTTAATAGCACCGGATGGAACTATATATGAAGGTAGAGATCCATTAACAGTTGGTGAAACGGCTACTGAATAAGACCCTTCAGGACATTTATTAATTACCTGCTTAGGTAATATGGAAGTTCAGAAAGTTACTGAACCGCAATTGAATTCTTTGATTAAAACCATTGCATGGGCAAGCAAAAAATATAATATTTCACCTGATTCCATCGCATCTCACCGCGACTATTCTTCACAAACAACCTGTCCCGGAAAGAACTTATATCAATACCTGCAAAATGGTTTTGTAAAAACTGAAGTAAAAAAATATCGAATAGCTATTGATTACCTATAGCGAAAAACATAAGTAAAATAGCTTCAGCATATGCTTTTACTGAAGTATCATTTACAGAAACATCGGCAAAAGCAGAATACCATTCCGGATTTTCAAATTTTGGTTTTTTTGCAAAAATACTTTGTGACGAACCTGATATAGTTACTTTATTTTTAGAAAGTTTTGTTCCACTAAACGAACGATTGTCAGGATTTATGTTGTTCATTATCACAACCACTTTAGATTCTTTATTTTCTGAAATAATTAAGAATTCGTTGATAGGATCATATTCTACTTTTAAACATTTTTACCAAATGCTTCTTCATTCATCCATGCTATAGGTTCTTGTAACCAGATGCACTAAAATATTCCAGTTCATGCTCAGTTTCCTTGAAAAAAATATTTTTCCCATTTTGCTGTACCATTATTTCCATTTTCCAAAGAACAGCGTAACCAACAGTAACCCTTGTTATCCATGAAAGAACAGAAACATTATATCCATTGCTGTTATTAACCGGTTTATATAAAGATGCTTTCCCAAAACCACTTATATATTTATATTCAACCCTTTCAGGAAGAAAAACTGCATCCGTATTAAATTTCTTTTGAAGTGCTTCTGAAGTTGCATTACGCATTACTTCCTGTACACGTAAATCCCATGTATAATTTGGAAAATTAGATTCACTCACCCATCGAACAACATGTTGTATTGAAGAAACATGAATTTCCTGGGAAGCAGAAAATAAATTTATACCACACAATAACAGCAGAAATAATATCTTTCTCACTTAAGTAAAATTAGCATGGTTGAATTTCTTATAAATATAGTAATTGTCGGAAATTAAGCCAGTCAATCTTCAGCGTAGTATTGCCCTAATTAAAATGTTTTTTCACTAAATACACTTTTCAATATTGCCTTGGTATAATCATTGGATTTATAAAGCAAAACCTACCACTATGAAAACTACAAGCCTGTATTTAAAGTTTAAAGAAGTTCTGAAATTTATCTTCGTTGGTATAGGATCATTCCTATATGCAGCAACTATTATTTTATTCCTCTTCATTTTAACGTTGGCCTTTGCCTGAAAAAAAGAACCAATCATGTAACAGAAGTTAGTTTATGCAATTGCTATTTATCTTCTGTTACTTTTCCGCTTTTTAAAATAGCATTACCAGGTTATCTTCTCCTTTAGATAAAATGCTAATACTCCTTAACAATTGCTATTAACACAAACTTACATTTTAGGAATTAATCTTTAAATATCAATTTGCATTCTCATAGCAGAACGACTGAAAAATCCGTTCAGCAGCATATGAAAAAACATCTACTCTTTGCTTCTCTTTTAATTTCTTCTTTTGCTTTCGCACAAAACAAAACTTCGTTTAATATTAAAGCAGGTGTTGTTAATGCAGGTATAAAAGGTGAAGCTTCCAGCAGCTTAAATGACATTATTAATTATACAGGCGGAATGGTTACCACATCAAATCGTACCGGCTTTTTTGCAGGCGGTGGTATTCAAATTCCTGTAACAGATCAGATTTCCATAGAACCAGGAGTTTCATATACCCAAAGAGGATATGAAGTAAAAGGTGGCATTAGTTTAAAAAATATTGATTTCCTCGGGGTTAATGCAAAAGCACAACTTACGTCACATTACATAGATATTCCTTTACTGGTTAAAGCAGATTTGGGAGGTTTCCAGGTATTTGCGGGTCCACAGGTTTCTTACCTGGCACAAGCAGATTTACGCACAACTGCAGGAGCATTAGGTTTTAATGTACTAAATAAAACAATGGATGCAACAGAACAAATGAATCGCTGGGATGCAGGACTTACAGGTGGTATTGGTTACCAGTTTGGCAATGGCTTCCAGGTAATGGCAGCATATGATCATGGCTTAACAAAGCTTGATGCAAATAGAAATATGGATGCTTACAACCGTAGTTTTAAAGCAGGTGTTGGATTTAGATTTTAAGAGTAATGCAAAAATTGTGTAGCATTTATAATTCTAATCATAGTGAGTTAGCTGAAGTAACTGATATAAATACTATCTAAAACAGGAATAATACCTAAGCATTAATGCTTTTTTATTCCTGTTTTTTCACGATAGCACGATAAATTACTTTCATTGGTATAGTGTTGGTTCATAAATTGAAAACGTAACCTTATGAAACCATCACAATCCAAAACAACATCAGAAGTTCTGTACATGTTTCTTAGTTATTTTATTATAGCTGCTATAGTTTTTTTAATTAGTACTATCGTATACCTGTCTTTTAAATACCATAACATTTAAATACGACGTGCCATATTATACTTCCTGTCTTAAAATTTCCAGAGGTGGCTTGTTTACCACAGACCGACTGTTTAATAAACCAATAGTAACAGTGAGTAAACAAACAATAATAAAGATGATAAGTATAGGTACAACATCAGGTGTAAAGGAAGTTTCAAAACTATAATATGCAAGCAGCCAGCTGGCAGCTAATGCCATTATTATTCCTGTTGCAGCAGCAAATGCTCCAAGAAATAAATATTCCAATGCAGTAATAATAAATATTTGTTTACGGCTTGCACCCAGTGTACGCAGCAGAACGCTTTCTTCCATACGCTGGTATTTGCTAATCAAAACGGAAGCAATCAAAACAACCAGCCCGGTAAATATGCTAAAGGCAGCCATAAATTGAATTACAAATCCCACCTTGCTTAAAATTTCATCCAGCACATCCAGCACTAATCCCAGATCTATAATTGAAACATTGGGAAATTGTCTTACAACTGCCTTTTGAAAACGTGCAGACACTTCTGTACCAGGGACCTTTGTCAATAAAATATGAAACTGTGGCGCCTGCTCTAAAACACCAGTTGGAAACACAACTAAAAAATTTGATTGTACCCTGTTCCAGTCAACTTTTCTAAAGCTTCTTACAATGGTAGGCAATACAGCACCCTGTACATTAAAAACCATTGTATCACCTAGCTTAATTTCATTTCGGTTTGCAAATCTTTCTTCAATAGAAATCGGTATTTCATTAAGCTCTTTTCTTCCTTTCCATTTACCTTTTGTAATACGTTCAGAGTCTGTGAGTGAATCCCGGAAAGTTACCCTGTATTCTCTTGTAAACAGCCACCGTTGCATAGGGAGTGTACTGTCTTCCTGCAACTTTAATGCAGTGATTGAATTGACGGCATCCAGTCGCATATTTACAATAGGTACCATTGCACTTACACGTAATCCCTGTTCTTCAGTAAGGTTCATCACCTCCTGCTTTTGTTCTGATTGTATATCAAATAAAAGCATGTTTGGCTGGTTGCCACTTGATGAAAGACTTATTCTGTTTACAAGTAAGCCCTGGATAAAGAACAATGTGCAGATAAATGCAGTTCCCAAACCAATAGATACAAGTAAAATGGTTGTTTGATTGTTAGGCCTGAAAAGATTTGCAAGACCCTGCCTCCATAAATAATTCCATGATTGCGGAAAGAATTTTCTAACTAACCACATTAATAATTTAGCAATGGCAGTTAGGATAAAAAAAGCGATAATTATACCAAGTGTAAAAAATGAAGCTTCTTTCCAGTTGTTCATCTGCAAAAAAGTAAATCCGAAGATGAAGAGTAAAATCAAGAAATAAACTACCCAGCGCCACCTGTCTTTACTCTTTTCCGGTTCCTGTACAGATAAACGTAAAGTAAGCAAGGGTGAGATCTTACGAATAGACATAAGAGGTAATAATGCAAACAATATGGTAATGACGATACCTAATGCAACACCCTGCAATATAGAACTCCACGATATAGTTGCCGGAACTGAAAACGGTAGAAAATCTTCTAATACTGCCGGTAAAAATTGCTGAACAATAGTGCCTAATAAAGCACCTGCAACAGAACCGATAAATCCTATAGTAACTATTTGAATAAGAAAAATTAAAAACGCTTGTATAGCCGTTAAGCCAAGGCAACGAAGAACAGCAATGGTTTTAATTTTTTCTTTTATATAAATATGTATAGCACTGGCAACACCGATGCATCCCAGTAATAATGCAATAAACCCAACCAGTGATAAAAATCTTGTCAAATCACTAAAAGCACGGCTACTGTCTTCTTTTTTTGTTTCAATAGTATCATAAGAAAACCCATCTTCATTCAATCTTGGTTCGATTCTTTCAACCAGTTGCTTCAAATCCACAGGGCGGTCATATTTAAAAAAATAACGGTGAGAGATGCGACTGCCTTTTTGGGAAAGACCTGTTGCTTCCAGGTACTGTAAGGGTATATAAACAGTTGGTGAAACAGAAGCTGAAAATCCAGTTTGACCCGGAGCTTTTAATAAACTACCTGCAATGGTAAAACTAAGATTACCAAGGTTTATAGTGTCGCCCACCTTAGCATCAAATTGAACCATCAGGGTTTGATCTACCAGTGCCTGTTGTAAAGTTCTAAAAGTTTGAGCTGCAGATGCAGGTTCAGTATCAATAGAGCCATAATAAGGGAATTCACCCTCAATAGCTTTAACCTGTACAAGCCTTACATCTTCGGTTCTTGTAAAAAAGATCATGGATGCAAAGCTTTGTTCAACAGACCTCCTGTCCCCCAAAGAATCTACAAGTTTTATGATCTCATCACCTGGTGGTCTGTTGCCTCCTATTTGCAAATCAGCACCAATAAGTGATGCTGCTTGTTTATCAATTTCATCATCAAGATTATCACTCAAAGAATATATGGCCACCAGGGCTGCTATACCCAATAAAATAGATGAAACAAACAAAAATAAGCGGGAACGGTTACGGCGGCTATCACGCCAGGCCATTTGAGCCAGCCATTTCAATTGTAAACCCTTTCTGTTATTCATTAATAGTTATTAAAACCCGATTCTTATTAATTTAATCTTTCGTCAGCAACAACTTTCCCGCCTTTTAATCTTATAATGCGACTGGTTTTTGAAGCAAGGTCCAGGTCATGTGTAACAATAACCAAAGTGGTTCCGGCTTCTTTATTAAGTTCAAACAAAAGAGGAATAATTCTTTCACTTGTTTCAGCATCAAGGTTGCCCGTTGGTTCATCTGCAAATAAAATTTGCGGCTTATTGGCAAATGCTCTTGCCAGTGATACTCTTTGCTGTTCGCCACCACTTAATTGGGCAGGATAATGAGAACTTCTGTCAGCAAGTCCAACTTTATCCAATAGTTCCATAGCCGAAGAGCGAATATTTTTCCCTTTACGCAATTCCATAGGAACCATTACATTTTCAAGAGCAGTAAGGGTAGACAGCAATTGAAAGTTTTGAAAAATAAATCCCACGTATTGATTACGAACTTCAGCAAGCTGGTTTTCATTCATATTATTTAAAATAAATTCATGCAAGGTTACTGTACCAGCACTTGCACGATCAAGTCCTGCACATAAACCAAGTAACGTAGTTTTGCCGCTTCCCGAAGGACCTACAATAGAAAGTGTAGAGCCTGCAGGAACAGAAAAATGTATGTCTTCCAAAACTGTTAAGGAACGGCCTGCACTTTGATAGGTTTTGCTTACGTTCTTAATTTCGAGTATTGTATCCATTTTTGCTTTGATTCTTCTTTTTAATTTGTGCTTGAAGTGGTAAAATATAATTCTAAGGATGTAATCGAAGTTAAAAGGATAGTAACATAATTATTCCTCAAAATTGATTTATGGGTAAGATGATGTTTAAATGGTGGTTGTTCATTTTCATATTTATAACAGCCTGCAACAATAATGGTTCTGAAACAACAGAAATTAATACATCTGCGGAAGAAAAAAAGGTTCAGGTTGAAAAAACAAAAACTATTGTTTTTTTTGGCAATAGCCTTACTGCTGGTTATGGACTCCAACCATCTGAAGCATTTCCTGCCAGGATTCAGGAAAAAATAGATTCTCTTAACCTGCCTTACAATGTAGTAAATGCAGGCGTTAGTGGTGAAACAACAGCTGGTGGCAACAGCAGGGTTGACTGGATATTACAACAACAACCTGTAGATATTTTTGTTTTAGAGCTTGGCGCCAATGATGGTTTAAGAGGATTACCGGTTGAACAAACAAAAAGAAACCTGCAATCTATAATTGATAAAGTAAGAAAAATATATCCTGATGCAGAAATTATTTTAGCAGGAATGCAGCTTCCGCCTAGCCTGGGTTTGGAATATTCAGCTTCATTTGGAAAAGTTTTTCCGGAGTTAGCTCGGCAAAATAATATTCCCCTTATTCCATTTATTTTAGAAGGGGTTGGAGGCGAAGCAAATTTAAATTTACAGGATGGCATTCATCCAACTGCCGAAGGACATCGCAAACTGGCAGAAAATGTTTGGCAGGAACTGTATAGAGTGTTATAAATATTTTAATGACGATTAATAGTAACAAATTAAGCAGATCATTAGATTTAAAAGATGCAGTTGCTATTGGATTAGGAGCTGTAATTGGTGCAGGAATTTTTGTAGTAACCGGTGTAGCTGCAGGCATTGCAGGTCCTGCTTTTATAGTTTCTCTAATTATAGCAGGTATTGTAGCATCTTTTAATGCTTTAAGTTCTGCTCAACTCGCAGCCGTATATCCACAGGCAGGTGGCACTTATGAATATGGATATAGATTATTACACCCATTGCTTGGTTTTTCTGCAGGATGGATGTTTTTAATAAGTAAACTTGCAGCCGCAGGTGTAGTTGCTATAGGTTTTGGCAGTTATTTATTTCAATTATTACCTCTTTCATCAGCAGGCTTTTATTCCATTACAGCAATTATTTTATTGGTTATAGCAAATTATTTCGGTATAAAAAAAGCAGGTGCCATTAATTTAATTATTATTTCCATTACCATATTATCACTCTTGTATTTTATTATAAATGGTGCATCTCAAATACAAAAAGAAAATTTTGCGCCCTTTTCTCCTTTTGGTTTGAATGGTATTGCAGAAGCTTCTGCACTTTTATTTTTTGCATTTACTGGTTATGCCCGTATTGCCACACTTGCAGAAGAAGTACATAATCCTGAGGTAACAATTCCAAGAGCTATTATTATAACCATCATCACTGCAATCATTTTATATGTTGCCGTTTCTATAGTTGCTGTTGGTGTTATAGGTACTGAAGCTATGGCATCCACTACATCTCCTTTACAAAGAGTAGGAGAAAACATATCAGCTCCAGGTATAGAATTTATAATTGTAATGGGTGCTTCTACAGCAATGTTAGGTGTTCTGTTAAGCCAGGTGCTGGGTATAAGCCGAATGATGCTGGCAATGAGCCGCAGACAGGATTTACCCGCCTTTCTCAAGGTTATACACCAGCAATATAATGTGCCTCATAGCGGCATTTTATTAACAGGCAGTATAGTTGTAATTCTGGTTCTGGTTGGATCTTTTCAATTTATTTTAAATGCAGCTGCCTTTTCCATTCTATTATATTATACCATTACCAATCTTGCAGCTTTAAAGCAACCACAACATGAAAAACTGGTACATAGCATCATTCCTGCTTTGGGTTTAATTGGATGCATAGCTATGGCATTTTCTTTACCAATAAAGGTTATCATTAGCGGATTTGCCATTTTGCTATTGGGCATATTATTAAGATTTCTGATAAAATGGATAAATCAATAAAACGATAGATCAAACCGGCGTCAACACTGAATCGCCTGCTAAATATTCAAGCAGAGAAACTGTCATGTGGGGATTAAATAAATTGTACTTAGCAAAAGATGCTTCATCGCCAATCTTTATAGTAAATGCATTTTTATTGGTGGCTAAAACCTGAAACATATCTTCATCTGTTTTATCATCGCCGCATGCGAGTATAAAATCATAAGCATTTTCTTTAAGTAATTTTTTAACAATGGTGCCTTTATCAACACCTTTGATCCTGACTTCAATAATTTTATGACCTGAAGAAATCTGGATATTTAAATTATTAGTATATGCAGAAAGTTCTAAAGAAAGTTCTGCAGCTCTTATTTTTGCTTGTTCCGGATCTGCATTTCTAAAATGCCATACCAAAGAATATTCTTTTTCTTCAACAAAGGTTTTGGCGCATCTCTTTACATATTTATCCAATACACTATTAATTACACTTTTCCAGTTGTCTTCAATTTCAATCAACAGTTCCTGTTTCCATTTTCCTTCTGCTGTTTTTATTTTAGCTCCATGCTCCGCTATAAGATTAATAGGAACAGCCCCCAGCCATTTATCAAGGGTTTCGTTATCCCTGCCACTTATCAGGTACACAGTATTTTTTGAATCTGCAGCTAATAAATTTAAAACATTGATTAATGATTTGCCGGGGTGCGATTGATCCGGAAAAGCAGAAAAAGGTACAAGAGTTCCATCATAATCTAATAAAATCAATCGCTTTGTTGATTTCCTGTATTTGTCAAGAGCAGTTCTTTTAGCAGGGGCATCCAACGCCTGGTATTCAAATTTTTTTTGTTTACTTTTTATAGAATTTAACTGAAATAGAAAATCTTCTGCCCAGGAAACTACATCATAATGTGATATTCTTTTTTGCATCAGAACAATCCTTTTTTCCTGTTCCTCCTCACTCATCTCCAAAGCTTCCCTAATTTTTAATGCAATGCCATTCATATCATTTGGGTTAATAGACAATGCATCCGCCAATTCTTTGGCAGCGCCAGCCATTTCACTAAGAATCAAAACCCCACGCTTATCCTTACGGCTTGCAACAAATTCTTTAGCCACCAAATTCATTCCATCACGTAAAGGAGTTATTAATGCCACATCGCATGCTGTATAAAAGGCAACAAGTTCTTCAAATGATAAATGAGTGTACTGATAAATTATAGGCTTCCAGGCTATAGTACCAACCCTGCTGTTTATGTTACCAATAAATTCATCTATCTCTCTTTTTCTTTCATTGTAATTGGATATTGTATCGCGGGAAGGAACTATGACTATAATGAAAACGACTTCACCCTGATATTGTGGATAGAGTGACAAAAAATTTTCATAAGCTTTTAGCCTGCACAAAACACCTTTTGTATAATCAAGCCTGTCAACTGAGAAAATCATTTTTTTCCCGTCCAATTGTTTCTGATACATAGATCTTAAATCAGCTACTTCCTTCAGGTTATAAGAAGAATTAAATTTATTATAGTCAATACTGATAGGAAAAACATCTGCTTTAATAAGCCGGTTATTATATTTTAAAATAAACTTGTCATTCTCAAGCCCTAAAACCATTTGCAGGCACTTTAAGAAATGAGAAGCATAATCTATAGTATGGAAACCTATAAGATCTGCACCAAGCATACCTTTTAATAGTTCCTGCTGCCACTGTGCCGGTAACATTCTAAAAAGTTCATAAGATGGAAAGGGTATATGCAGGAAAAATCCAATAGTAATGTTTGGAAGCTTTTCCCGTATCATTCCTGCTAATGGCAATAACTGATAATCATGTACCCACACAATATCTGTTTCTCTTGCATTTTTAAAAACAACATCTACAAAATCCTGATTTACTTTTTTATAATGCTCGTAGTTAGTTGCATTGTATTCAACATAAGAGGGGAAATAATGAAAAAGGGGCCATAATACAGAATTTGAAAAGCCATTATAATAACCATTGTATGCTTTTTTATTTGTAAATACAGGTAGGTAATTATACCCACTGTTATTTAATTGTTCAGCTGCTGTACTCCATTCACCTGCACTGCAACCGGGAACGCCAACCCAGTATTTTTCATAATTATTTTCACCATTCTTTTCTGCAAATTCTATATAACTGCTGATTGCAGAAACCAATCCGCCGGATGATAAACTTAATATTATCTTATTATCCTTATTTTCAACCTGAATAGGTAATCTGTTTGATATAATAAAAAGTCTTTGAGACATAGGCATATTTTACGGTTAGGAATGAAAGCTTTACGAAGTGAATTGCACCCTTAGAAATTCTGAATACAAAGGTACCTAACATATACTAAACAGGTTTTTCATACATTTAAGAAGGGAATATAAATAATTAGGCTACTATGAGAATAACATCTTTTCTGCTTAGACTGATTTTCATTAAATCAATTTTTATTTTTTTGATCAAATCAAATAGTTATGCCCAAACAGTTTCGTTTTATACAGGAGCTCACCAGGATGACTGGCAATTATTTAAGTCATCAAAAGCGATGTTTGACCAAAACAATCAACACAAACTTGTGTTTATAACACTTACCGCCGGTGATGCGGGGCTAGGTGCCGGAGGAAAAGGAAATGTTCCATATTTTAAGGCAAGAGAAAACGGAGCTATCTTATCTTCCAAATTTTTAGCTGATATAAATAAACCTGCTTCTGTTGGTAAAGGAGAATGGGTCCAAATAAATGAACATAAAGTTTACCGCTATACTTATAAATCCACTGTAAATTATTTTTTAAGGCTCCCTGATGGTAATCCAAACGGAACAGGTTATGAACATACAGGCAGGCAATCTTTACAACTCACTTATGATGCTCAAAAAACCACCAACAATAAAGAAATCATGGCAGTGGACAGCAGTGCAAAATATTCAAGCTTACAAGACCTGGTTCTAACCATTCAAACAATTTTAAAAGAAGAAATGAAGGGGCATTCAAAAGCATACCTGCATATTACAGATATCGATACTTCAATAAATGTAAGAGACCACTCAGATCATCTCCACGCAAGCAAAATTTTTGTAGAAGCGGCATCCGGTATTCAATCATTAGGAATATATTCTTATACAAACTACTTCAGTGCAAGAATGCCGCAAAATTTATCTATCAAACAAGTGCAGGATGCCTCAGCTTTGCATGCTTGTGATGTAGTGGGAATGACTGAGGGAGGATATAATTCTAATTGGGATGCATTACATAATTCGTGGTTAACGATGGATTATTACCGTATTAAAAAATTTCCCGGTGCTGATCAGCCACCAATTTTAGAAAGCTACAGTAACAAAATGCTTACACCGCTGATAGGCAGAATCATCACTGATTCAGCAAAACAAAAAAACCTGTTACTCCTTTCAGTGGAAACGCAGGTAAAAGAAATAATAGACGTAAAAATATTTGATGGAAATGGGAATGAACATACTGCTACAAGAATTTCCATACCATCTTCACAGGCAGTTTCCATTCCTTTATCAAAAGCAATTACAAAAGGAAAATATTATCTCTATGCCAGGTCAGGGTATTTTGAAGACCTGCAAGAATTTGAAATTGATTAAAATGTTCTATCATACCTGGCTGGTTGACCCGGCTTTGGTAATGTTTTTTTAATAAATTCTCTTAGATCATCATTGCTTGTTGCCAGGTCTGGCTTGCGCAGGTACATCATGTGTCCGCTGCGGTAACCCTTCCAGCTAAGCCGGTCTTTCATTTTACCACTGGGATCGAGTTGCCATAGATTGTATTTAGAATTAAAATAGTCAGTTGCCCCATCATAATAACCGCTTTGTACCATTACATGTAAATATGGATTTTGAGCCATAGCAAGTCTCAGGTTCTCACCTGTTCTGTCATTGGTTCTATCCCAGGGCTGCACAGGACCAAACATAAAATATTTTAAGTCGGTTTTATAATTCAGGTGTTCTCGTATATAATAATTCATTGCAGGAGAAAATGAATGATTCCATGAAATTAATTCTGCATTATAATCAGGTGCATCGCCACCTTCCTGCCTGTCAATACCAAGATAACGACTATCCAGCCTGCCGATTGAATATCCCCTGTCTCTTAAGAGTTCTTTCCAGAAAAACTGCGGCGTAATATGTAAATTCCTTTGCTGAATCACGTTTTCTGATAAGCCGGAATACCTTGCAACTTTTGTTGCTATTTGTTTTCTTTTTGCTTCGTCTAAAAATCCACCCCGTGCCAGTGCAGGAATATATTCATTAATCGTAAAATCTTCTACTTCAGGCAACATGTCAGTAAGATCTTTTGATTGAAGATCTGCAGGCAATTTTTTATGATACCATGCTGTTGCTGCATAATATGGAAGCCTTGATGCCATATCAACAGGCCCTGCTCTTTCAATACCAATAATAGTTGGAGATACAAGAATAACTCCATTTAAAAACATCCATTGTGCCTGTTGCAGTTCTAAAGCCAAACCGGAGACCCTGTTGGTACCATAACTTTCCCCTATAAGATATTTGGGTGATGTCCAACGATTGTAACGGCTTACAAAAGTGCTGATCCATTCTGCCAGGTATTTAATATCTGCATTCACACCAAAAAATCTTGAATTGGGTGCAGCACCTGTTATACGTGAATAACCTGTATTTACAGGATCTACATATACGATATCTGCAACATCTAAAATAGAATGTGGATTTTCCTTAACGCCATATGGTTGAATAGGGTAACCTTCATCATCAATATTTAAAACCCTGGGACCTGTGTATCCTATCTGCATCCAAACCGATGGAGTACCGGGACCACCATTAAATGAAACTATAAGCGGTCTTGTATGACGATCTTTAACATCAGAACGTTCATAATAGGTAAAGAAAACCCCAGCTATTACCTTACCTGAATCATTCCATACAGGCAAAGTTCCGGTGATGGCTTTATAAGGGATACGTGTGCCCTTTACTGTAACTGTATGTTCTGTAGTAACTGAATAATCAGGATTCAAAACATTGGAAGCTGTTGATCTGTCTGATTGTGCCTGGCTATAAGTGTTTGTATAACCAAAAAGAAATAAAGCAAAGACAAAAATACTTTTCATGAAATGGAAGCTTTGCTTTGAAGATAAGGAGAAACTAAATATGAGTATGCGAAGTTTAAAATTAGAAATGCATCGAAGAAAAATGTTTTTACTTTTTTAAAGTAAACAATCTTGTGATATTGAAACCAAAATAAATGTCTCCATTTCTCCAGCTGTCAATTGTTTTGGTAAGATAATAAGGTGCTATCATGCCATGAGAATTTGTAAAAACGAATTGAAAAACATGACCACCTGTTTCAATATCAAGTCCCAATGAAAGAGGATTATAAAATTGGTATGAATCAATTTGATTTGATGAAATGTAATGGTAGTCTCCATTTAAACTGATTCTGTTGGTTACTTTAAATCTACCACCTAACCCTAATGTTAGCAAATCATTTTTATCTCCCGGTGTGGGTACAAGATTTAAATGCACCCATGATGGAGTTAACTGCAGCGAAAGCTTTTGACTTATTCTTTTTGCTACTAAAAGTTGAGTTGTATACATGGTTCTGAACCGGGCATCCAGGTAAGGTTTATCACTGTATTTTAATGTGGTATGTGCTGCTAAACCATATAAGCTTACTGATATTGGAGTTATGGTGGAAGCTTGTTGTATAATATTCCATTTAATTGAACCGTCATATACTTTTTCTAAAGAACTTCTTCCAATGCCTATTGAGAAATTATCTGTTAACCCATAATCAAGTGCAAAACGAATGGTGGCATTATCAAGCCCGAACAAAGCATAACCTCCTTCGCTTATCTTTCCAAAGCGATGCATGATCATAAATTGTAAATTTTTTCGGGCAGGAGCTTCAACTGTAACTGTATTTATAATTTGAGTTGCCTTGAAAAGAGAAGTTCCTAATGCAGGAGTTTGTTCCCACGAAGTATCATTCTGCAATTGAACCAGCAGGCTATCCTGTGTATATCCTGACAGATACATATGTAAGAAGATCAAAAATATTATACCTCTACTCATAACTATTTCAATAAAAATTCTGCTTTAACAGAAACATCAATTTGCTCTGAAATTTTATCTCTTACCACTGACGGAATTTTAATATTAAAGTCTTGTGGCTTTAATTTAAAATTTGAAACAGCAGTGAGTTTACCTGATCTAATTTCTACTGTAGCCGGAACAGTAATTGATTTTGTTACACCATGAAAGCTTAAATTTCCCTTTACCTCAATTGGATAGATTCCTTCCTGTAAATAATTTACATTTCCTGTAAATATTCCGCTAAAATCAGCTTTAGGATATTTGTCGCTTTCAGCATAATTTTCATTAAAATGCTGCTGCATTAATTGCTTTTTAAATAAAAAACTTTTCACCAAAAGTGTAAATGCAAGTTGTTGCTTATCTAAATCAATTACTGTTCTTACCTGCCTGTTTTCAGCCCTGATATCTTCCAAAGGAGTTTTAGAAAAAAATCCTATATAGGCATTACCTGTACTATACTTCTGAGCATGCACAAAATTTGAAGTAAAAAATAATGCAAGAAATAATAGAAATATTTTCATAGCATCAATTATTAGGTGCACCCCTGTTAATCCAACCTCTTATTCTGTTAATGTTACAATCAGAAAGTTTAGGTAAACCCTTTGGCATCGGTGAAAATCCTGCAGCATGGGTTATAGTACCTAATAATTTTCCATCATCTACTCTGGCTTTTAAATTAGCATATCCCTCAAGGCTGATTCCTGATATTGCCATATTTGCAGTGCTATGGCAACTAAAGCAATTAGTTTGAATAAGTGGCGCTATATGTGCTGCATATTGCATATTTACTGTATCGCATGCTCCCGGTGGAGGATTATTGCCCGGTGGAGGATTCTGCTGTGTTGTTTCATTACTTTTTGAACAGGAGTAATAAAACATCAGTAAGAGGCAAAAACATAAGATGCTTATTATCTTTTTCATTTTATAAAATTTTAATTTTCTATTATACAATCAACCAGGTATACGTCACTTAGTAAGCCCGTACAACGTCCTTTAATCTTTATAATATTTCCGGAAAACATTTTTTCATTTTTATTCTCTTTATCTAATTCAGCATTTATGCCTCCGTTATCATTACCAGCTATCAGCTTAATTATTAAATGCTCAGCTGTCTCTGAAATCTCTTTTATAGTACCGGTTACAACAAGTATCTTATCAACATATTTTGCAGTTGCCCCAGCTTCATTTTTTTCAAATGCATTATATAATTCAAC
>MWWA01000140.1_pt1 | contig 21631 bp, 18 predicted proteins | sample 1047341 | NCBI WGS metagenome assembly MWWA01 (sample SAMN06349978, study PRJNA376086) | soil metagenome | isolation source: MS5-1 sample Antarctic (ecotone) soil | place: Antarctica | collected 2015-01-13
ATACCCATTACCTGCCTGTTGTATATTGATACTGGTATTCCTTTTGAAGCAAGGTTTAAAGCAAGGTTAGTTCCCATAACACCCATTCCAATAAAACCAAATTCCGAAAGTGGCTTATTTATTTTTTCCAAAATATGCTGAACGATCTCTTCTGGTGAAGAAGAAATATCTGTATGAATACCATATTCCGGAACTTCCAGTTCATTTAACTGTGATTGAAGCAAGGTCCCAGGCATGTAATGATCTTTTCTTTCAACTATTCTATTTTTAATAATGATCATATCACCTTTTAATACAATCCAGGAAAGTGAGTTTGATGGTATAGATTGTAAGATGATCCTGTATTTTTCTTTTAATGCGGAACAGGCTAAAACTGCTCCTCCTTCTTTACTCCACAGTTTTATATTTCCAGCCAAAGTTTCCAGCCATTGCAGCCTGTCTTCATCAGTTAGAGGTGTTCCTGCGGCCATTTTTTTAATGTTTTCAACAGGGTGAAAATCATCTGCGTCATAAAAAGGAAGATGCTGTGCGTTTGCTAATAACTGACCTATAGTTGTTTTTCCGCTTCCTGAAACACCCATTACTATATAAATCATCTTGTAATTTAAAAAAAAGAAGCTAAGCACCGGAACAATAAAAAAGCAGGCAGTTTGATAAGCAATCATTTTCCGCAGTAATAATTACCTTCCGAAAAATAATTTGCTGGCATGAACCACAAAAGACTGGGATATATATTAATGATACTTGGAGGCGGGCTTACTTTGTTTTTTCTGTTGCTTTACGATATTTCGAATAATCTTACTCTTTTGGCTATTGCCGCCTCATTATCTGTTGCTTTTATGGGTGTTTTTAAAACGTACCGTAACTCAAGATATAGAGGTAGAATATTTTTTATTTTAATTTTGATGATTGCTACTATTTTACTGATTGCCCTCTCCTTTTAAAGCTCTGAAAGTTTTTGTTAACTCTTCCTTTTAAGCTGATTCCCCTGCTGTTTTAGCTTACCTTTGCCGCCTCTTTAAAAAATCAAAAATTTAAAGGTAAAAAATCAAATTATTCACCTGCTATTAGCACTCTAACTTTTAAATTTTTACTTTTTACTTATTTATATGGATATCAGAAATATTGCCATCATTGCGCACGTTGACCATGGAAAAACAACACTGGTTGATAAAATTTTACATACTACAAAAACCTTTCGTGACAACCAGGATACCGGTGAATTGATCATGGACAGCAATGACCTGGAAAAAGAAAGAGGTATCACCATATTCAGTAAAAATGCTGCCGTAGTGTATAATGGTGTTAAAATAAATGTTATCGACACTCCCGGTCACGCCGATTTTGGTGGAGAGGTGGAACGAGTTTTAAAAATGGCTGATGGTGTTTTATTATTGGTTGATGCCTTTGAAGGTCCTATGCCTCAAACACGATTTGTATTGCAAAAAGCCCTGCACCTAAACCTAAAACCTATTGTTGTTATTAATAAAGTAGATAAACCAAACTGCCGCCCTGATGAAGTGCATGATGCTGTGTTTGAACTATTTTTTAATCTTGATGCCACCGAAGAACAGTTGGATTTTCCTACCTATTATGGCTCCGGAAAAAATGGCTGGTTTAATGATAGCCTGACACAAAACAGCGATATCACACCTTTGCTTGATGGCATCTTAAAACATGTACCTCCACCAAAAGTTGCTGAAGGACCACTGCAAATGCAGATCACTTCTTTGGACTACTCTTCTTTCCTTGGTAGAATTGCTATTGGCTCTGTTGCTCGCGGCACTATAAAAGAAAATCAGCAAATAGCCCTTATGCAGGCTGATGGAGTTATTAAAAAGCAGAAGGTTCGTGAGTTATATGTTTTTGAAGGTATGGGCAAAAAAAAGGTAACAGAAGTTATCGCCGGTGATCTTTGTGCTGTAGTGGGACTTGAAAATTTTAATATAGGTGATACCATTTCAGATGTTGACAATCCTGAAGCCCTAGCCGTTATCAGTGTGGATGAACCCACGATGAATATGCAATTCGGTATTAACAATTCACCTTTTTTTGGCAGAGACGGAAAATTTGTTACCTCCCGCCACCTGCGCGACCGGCTGATGAAGGAAACAGAAAAAAACCTGGCCTTACGAGTATTTGATACAGAAAGCGCCGATAGTTTTATGGTTTATGGTCGTGGTATATTACACCTGGGTGTGCTTGTTGAAACCATGCGTCGCGAAGGTTATGAACTAACTATTGGTCAGCCACAAGTGATTATAAAAGATATTGATGGTAAAAAATGCGAGCCTTTTGAAACTCTTGTTGTGGATGTGCCACAGGAGTATGCGTCAAAAGTAATAGACCTTGTTACCCGCAGAAAAGGTGAAATGCTTGTAATGGAAACCAAGGGAGACATGCAGCACCTTGAATTTGAAATTCCTTCACGTGGTTTACTCGGATTGCGTACACAAATGCTTACAAATACTGCCGGCGAAGCGGTAATGAACCATCGTTTTAGTGAGTACAAACCCTGGAAGGGACCTATTCCCGGGCGCAGTAACGGAGTGTTAATAGCAAAGGATAATGGAACTACAACAGGTTACTCTTTGGATAAATTACAGGATCGTGGATTTTTCTTTGTAGATGCTGGTGAGGATGTTTACAGAGGAATGGTAATAGGCGAAAACAATAAGCCGGGTGATATTGTTGTTAATTCTAATGAAGGTAAAAAGCTAACCAATCACCGTGCAAGTGGTAGCGATGCCGCAACTAATATTCAGCCTAAAAAGGAAATGTCATTAGAAGAATGCATGGAATACATTCAGCAGGATGAGTGTATTGAAGTAACTCCACAAAACATCAGGATGAGGAAGGTGATTCTTGATGAAGAAGAAAGAAAAAAGCAACAAAAGCGTTTAAGTGCGGAAGCTGCTTAAACTTTAACTATAATTTGAAAGCCATCTTTAAAGGGTGGCTTTTTTTATGCTTATGCATACCGCCAACACTGCTGGCCGATTGTTTGCAGTGTTTTAAACATGTTTTTAAAAATGACCATCACAATTGTTATAAGCTTTTTCCTTTTTGCCTGCGATTTTATTGATACGCATATACCTGCAGAAAGGAAACAAAAGGAAATGACCTATTCCTATGCATGCCTTGACAGCACTGTAAGTGCAGGCCGTGTAAACAGGATGTTGGGCAAGGGAGGCGATATTGTTCGTGACCTTATTGTCAGTGAAAAAACTATAACAGATGAAGTTCAAAATGAATATGGGGCCGCTTTCCATAAAGATGCTGTAGAAAGCAAAACGTTTAAGATGCTTGATGATACGAAAATTAACTCGCACCTCAACCAGGTTATGCAGGAATTACTGGCTGTAAGGGAAGTGCCCAGTAAAATAGATTATCATATTTATGCTTTAGACGATACGGCCATTAATGCTTTTACTTTTGGTGGACGCATTTATGTAACTAAACGCATGTATGAGGAATGTGAAGGAAAAACGGCTTTATTGTACGCTATTATAGGTCATGAGATAGGGCATTCAGAAAAAGGGCATATAAAACGCACCATACAGGAATTACATGTTTCCAATAAAATTTTTGGTGAAGAAAATGGCTTAACAGCATTTTCCATTAAACGAATACTAACGGGTTCTTTTAATCAAAAAAATGAACTGGAAGCTGATTATTACGGAACAGATCTTGCGTTTCAACTAGACCAGGATGTGTGTGCAGCCGTAAGTTTTTGGAGAAAAATGGCGAGCTCAGAGAATGAATACAATAAGGTAGAAGATTTTTTCAGAACTCATCCGTTCTCTGCCTTAAGAGCCCAGTGTCTGCAAAACCACATCAATGCCAATTTTTCAAAAAAATGTGGTCTTTTAAAGTAGAATTCCTCAAAATATCCGTTGCTTATTATAAGCTGCTCTTTTAATACCTTTGGAAATATGAAAAGGTTTTTTAAAAAATATCTTTTTGCTTCTCTCCTTATTTTTTCACTGCTATTCTTTACTGTAGCAGCTGAAGCCCAGTGTTCTATATGTACAAAAACAGCTTCACAAATGGGTGAAAAACCTGCCCGCGGTTTAAATATGGGTATTTTATATTTAGCACTTTCTCCCTTTGCTATTGTAGGTTTTATTGGCTACAGGTGGTGGAAAAAAAATAAGTAACCCCATTTTAAAAACAAGCTTATTAAGTACTTCTTTATCTTCAGGAGATAATTTTTCTCCTATGCGTTTGCTATTCATGTTGCTTTTACTACCTTCTTTTTTAGGTGCTCAAAAACTTGCTTCTATTGATGAAAAAACAAAAGAAGCTAAAAAACATACAGGTTTTATAAATTATTATTGGGATGAGGCAACAGGAAAATTTTTACTTGAAGTAGTTAAGCTTGATCATGAATTTCTGTATGTTAGTTCTTTACCTGCAGGTCTTGGTTCAAATGATATTGGATTGGACAGGGGCTTACTCGGTGATGAAAAAATTGTAAAATTTACAAAGACAGGCAGAAAAATTCTTCTTGTACAACCCAATTATCGTTATCGTGCCGTAACTGAAGATGCAGCAGAAAAAAGGGCAGTTGAACAATCATTTGCTCAATCTGTTTTGTGGGGATTTAACATTGAAGCAGAAACAGGAAACAAATATTTAATTGATGCAACTGATTTCTTTATAAGAGACGCCATCCGTGCAGCACAGCGTTTAAAAACTGCAAAGCAGGGAAATTATGTTTTTGATAAAAACCGGTCTGCCTTCTACCTACCTCAAACAAAAAATTTTCCTTTAAATTCTGAAATAGAAACAACTATAACTTTAGTTAATACAGATGGAGAGATTGGAAATTTTGTTCAATCTGTTACTCCCTCACCGGAAGCTATTTCTTTACGTATACATCATTCTTTTGTTCAACTTCCCGAACCCGGGTACGAGCCAAGGGTTTTTGATCCACGTTCCAGCTTTATACCCATATCTTTTTACGATTACAGCACCCCTGTTTCAGAACCCATTGAAAAGTTTTATATAGTACGCCATCGCCTGCAAAAAAAAGATCCTGCTGCGCCGGTTTCAGAAGCAGTAAAACCTATCACTTATTATTTGGATAATGGTACACCTGAACCTATAAGATCCGCACTTTTAGAAGGAGCAAGATGGTGGAACCAGGCTTTTGAAGCTGCAGGTTATAAAGGTGCTTTCCAGGTAAAAGTTTTACCCGAAGATGCAGACCCTATGGATGTACGTTATAATGTAATTAACTGGGTTCACCGTTCAACACGTGGATGGAGTTATGGAGCATCGGTTGTTGATCCAAGAACGGGTGAAATTATTAAAGGACATGTTACCCTGGGTTCATTAAGAGTAAGACAGGATTATTTAATTGCTCAGGGGCTATTGGCACCTTTTGAAAACGATAGTGTAGCCTCTAATGATCCTATGCTGCAAATGGCACTAAACAGGCTGAAGCAATTATCAGCACACGAGGTAGGACATACCATTGGTTTGATGCATAATTATGCTGCCAGTGTAAGCGGCAGGGCCAGTGTCATGGATTATCCTCATCCTGCCGTAACTCTTGTTAATAATAAAATTGATCTTTCAGATGCTTATGATCTGAAGATTGGTGAATGGGATAAAGTAGCTATCAGGTGGGGCTACCAGGACTACCCGGAAGCCGTAAATGAAAAAGAAGCTTTAAATAAAATATTGACCGATGCTTATGCTAAAGGACTTCAATTCATCAGTGATCGTGATGCCCGTGCACCGGGTGGTTTGCATCCACAAGCACATTTATGGGATAATGGCACCAATGCATCTGATGAATTAACTTCTGTAATGAAAATAAGAGCAAAAGCGCTGGAGAATTTTGGTGAAAACAACATTCGTAAGGGCATGCCTATGGCTATTCTGGAAGATGTTTTAGTGCCGGTATATTTTTTCCACCGGTATCAGTTAGAGGCTGCTTCAAAAATAGTGGGAGGCCTATTTTATAATTATGCATTAAGAGGAGATGGTCAGGTCATTACTAAATCAGTTCCTAAAGCAGAACAAGTGAAAGCATTAGAGGCTATAACCGAAGCCATTAAACCTGCAAACCTGGTATTACCACAAAAAATCCTGGATATCATTCCACCACGACCTGCAGGTTATAGTTTTAGCCGTGAGCTTTTTGTAAGAAGAACAGGGTTGGCACTTGATGCCCTAACACCTGCTGAATCGTTAACCGATTTTGTATTTTCTTTCCTATTACAGACAGAGCGCATGAACCGTATGATGCAATACAAGCAGCAGCACAATGGCTTAGGCCTTGATGAAATGCTAACATCATTAATCAGCAAAACCTGGAGAGCGCCAAGAGAAACAGGCATAAAAAAGTTGATTCAATTACAAAATGAACAAATTTTGCTTACTTACTTACTTGCTGCCAGTATAGATGAAAATGCCGCTTATACTACAAGAGCATTGATACATGCTAAATTAAATGAACTCAAAACTCATATTGAAAAGCAGAAAAATTCAGGTGATGAAACTTATAAAGGACATTTACTTTTAGCATTAGAAAGAATGAAAGCACCAGATAAAGCAAAACCTACAGTGCATAAACCATTACCACCGGGAGCACCTATAGGTTGTGATATGGATTAGTCTTTTTCTTTTGATGCATATTCAATGTTACGTGGTGGAAAAAAACTATGAATGTATTTCTGCAATCGCTTTGAAGTATTTCTTGTAAGCTGTTTTACAGGATGCTTTAAAAAATCATAGCTGGCAACTAAATCAAGTATTTGCTGCTGCGTTAATTGCTGAAACAAACAACCTGAAAAGAAATCAGTTATCTCTTTATCCCATTCTGCCTTATTACTCCAGTAATGTGCAATAAATGGTGATGCAGGCTTTAAGGTATAATATTGATCTAAGGCAAGTGAAAGTGCAAATTGTTCTATCAATCTTGGTGTAACTCCTGCAGCGCACATTTCATCGCAAATGGCTAATGCTGTAGAAATATCCTCACCATTTTTTGAATTTGGTACCGCCACTACTCCTGCATTCCACATAGAATCAGATTCTTTTACTGTAATGCCCCCAAAAGTTTTGGATGCCACCTGGTGCCACATTTTTTTTTCAGTTTTACTCCGGCCCTTACTTAACCTGTTTTCTTCCTCGTGCATAAAAGCAACAGAATTTAATAAGGCAGCTTTTAAGGCTTTAATATTTGTATAAAGAAAAGTATCTGTATCGAGATAAACAATGGGTTGATTTTTAAACTGATCACATAATTTTTCAATAGCTTTTATCTTAATTCGCCAGAAAAAGTTGTGCGGGCCCTTCCATAGATTTAATTCATCTTCTGAAATGGGAATAATATTCACTTCTTCCTTTAAGTATTTATAATATTGAGGTGCATCTGTAATAATGTTGATAGAAGTAATTTGGTGCTTATATACAAGGAAAGAATATATAGCAAATGCTGCCTGGGAATGTATAGCTATATTCTTGCCGAATGTGATGAAAAGCAGGTTCATTATTTTTCAAATAAAGCAATGGTAAGATAAGCAGGGCGTAAATTATGGTGCAATACATACAGATTTACCAGGCGTTCAGAAAGAAATCCAAATACCCTTTGTTGGTAAGAATCTGATTTGTTTTCAATCATTTCACGTACTTGAAACAAGATATCAAAAAGCCATTGTAAATAATGATCCCATATCTCCCACCTTGCTACCATCATATTATAGTATGCCATTCTTTGTTGCTTCTCAAAAAGCGATATGCTACTTTTGTATTCAGGATATTTGTTTAAAATTACCTGAATAACAAGTTCCCAATCCGAAAGATGGTGAGCTTCTGCATAAGCTTCTTTAATGCTATATTTTTTCTCTTTTTTTTTCAGTGCCCACTCGGGACGCTGCAAAATAACATCATGTGTAGATAAGAGTTCCTGCAGTTTTAGATACAATTCTTTAGTAACAACGGCATCAATATTTTCCTGGCTTAGAGCAAAATACCTGCGGCTTTTATTTTTAAATAAATATTTTTTATAAATAAAAGTAAAATACCTGCGGTAATGGCAAAGTCCCCATGCATCTATTCCTGTTCTATCCAAATTTTTCCAGATCCAGTAGCATGCTGTTAATTCAGCAAATGAAGAATTTAATTCAGCAATATTATCACCAGTATGATCACTTATCGCTTTATGATTACTTGTTATTTGCGATGACCCAACAAAAATGGGTGTAACAAATTTTGCTGCAGGTACAGGTGCTTCCTTATGGAGAACAGTAAACAATTGAATTTGTGGTAGCATTATTTTGTTTATTATCTATTGTTACTATAAACATACTGCCATACAAATTCGTATAGATTGAAGCTGTCAGAATCAGCTTGATTAAGTTTTAATTTCAAGTCTTCCTTATCAATATCTTTCATACGTTGTTGTTGAATGAGATGAAAAGCTTTTTCAGTAAGTAAAATATTTTTTTTGCTGGAAGATTTTTCATTTCTTCTGTGGTCTAAAATTTCACTATACAAATCATCAATGCCTTCCTTTTGAGAAGCAATGGTTTTTATAATGGCAATCTCTTTTTCTTTTGATTGGAAAGCCGGTGCCAGTTTTAATTTTAGATTTTTTTCAAATGCATCTGCGCCCGGCCTGTCACTTTTATTAACAACAAAAATATCGGCAATCTCCATTAAACCGGCTTTCATAGTTTGTATTTCATCGCCTCCCTCAGGTACCATTACAACAACAGTTACATCAGCAAGACCTGCAATTTCAACTTCGCTTTGGCCAACCCCCACAGTTTCAATAATTATATAATCGAAACCTGCAGCTTTCATAATATCTGTAAACTCCAGTATTTTAGGAGCCAATCCACCCAAAGAACCTCTTGTTGCCAGTGAACGAATAAATACATTCGGATGGATATACCAGTCACTCATTCGGATTCTATCGCCTAATAAAGCGCCTAAATTAAAAGGAGATGAAGGATCAACACATAACACAGCTACTGTATTATTTTCCTTGATCATTTTACTCATTAATGCATCAACTAAAGTGCTTTTACCAGCACCCGGAGGACCTGTTATACCAATAACAAATGTATTTGATGATGGTAATTGTCTTAAGAAGTCTTCGTAACCTGGTGATTCATTTTCCACCAATGAAATAGCCCTTGCAATGGATTTAAAATCTTTTTGAACAATTTTAGAAATCAATTCGGTCGCCATGAATACAAACATAAATGAAATGTGCAATACCCAAACCCAAACTGTTCATTGATGTACTTAATTTTATATAATGGTTCCTGTTTCTGTAGTCATAATTTGCCTGGATGCTGCGGATACAATTGATAAAGTAGTTGATGCAGCTCTTTTACTTACTGATGATGTGATTGTTTTAGATACAGGAAGCATTGACGATACTTTAAACAAAATACCTCCCTGTGCAAAATTGATCAACAGTAAGTGGCTGGGATTTGGTGCAACAAAAAATGAAGGCGCAAAGCTTGTAAAATATAGCTGGGTCTTTAGTTTAGATAGTGATGAAGTAATTAGTAAGGAATTAAATGAATCAATACATTCACTTAATTTTTCAAATAGCAATACTATCTATTCAATGAAACGTATCAATTATTTTGGAGATCAACCTATATTATATGGGGAGTGGAAAAATGACTGGGTAAAAAGAATATTTCATAAGGATGTTGCATTATGGGATCTGTCACCTGTACATGAAAAATTATGTTTTGATAAAAATATTCAAACCAAAAAATTAAAAGGTATACTTCATCATTATACAACAACAGGTTTTGAAGCCTATTATAAAAAGCTGGAAGCCTATTCTAACCTGATGGCTGAAAGGAATTTCATCAATGGCAAAAAATCTTCGTCATTAAAAATATACCTTGCTCCTGCTTTTAATTTTATAAAGAACTATATTTTTAACCTGGGAATTTTAGATAAATCTGCAGGCTGGCACATTGCGAAAGCACATGCTATGTATACATACATGAAATATAAAAAGCTGCACCAACTGCACCGGAAAAACACTAAAGATGTTTAAATCATCTATAGAAAATCAACATTACAATAACAAAAAAGATATGTTGATTTTTTCAGCCATTTTTTTAATGCTGGCTTGTTTGTTTATCTCCCGTGCAGCCTTATCCATATCACTTATTTTTTTTGTTGCTCTTACTTGTGTGCATAAAAATATTTTAGAACAAGCGAAAGCTTTTATTACAAATAAATTTCTGGTAGCATTAAGTTTTCTATTTATTATTCCATTAATTTCTGGCATATGGAGCAGCAACAAAACAGAATGGTTACATATTTTACAGGTAAAATTGCCCTTTATTTTATTGCCATTTTCATTTTCTGGCAAATGGAAAATGAATAATCATCATTGGAATATAATAGGTTCTTTTTTTATTGCACTCACCTTTGCTGCCTGTTGCATCAGTACATTGTTTTACCTGCAGAATATGCAGGAAGTTCATGCAGCTTATTTAAAAGCCAAAGTGCTTCCTACATCTTTTGATAATGATCATGTTAGGTTCAGCCTTGCCATTGCTATTGCTTTTTTTGTTTGTCTTTTCAAACTGCAAAAGAATATCAGCAGAAAGGAAAATTTCATACTCGCATCACTTGCACTATTGTTTTTTGTTTACCTGCACCTTTTATCAGCACGCACTGGTTTAGTAGCAGCTTATTTTATATTTATTGCTTTTTCAATTAAGCTTCTATTAAACAAAACAAGAAGATTATTTTTATTACCTGCACTGCTTATAGTACCTGCATTATCCTTTTTTGTTTTCCCCACTTTTCAAAACCGTATCAAGTTTCTCGTATATGATTTCTCATATTATAAAAGCAATCATTATTTGCCCGGAGCTACAGATGGCAATCGGATACTTTCTATTAAAGCAGGTTCAGATATATTGTTGAAAAATCCATTTGGTGTAGGTGCAGGTGATATTTGGGATGAAACAATTGAATGGTATTTTGAAAATATTCCGGATATTTTACCTACCGATCAACTCTATCCCAGCAGTGAGTGGCTGATGTACGGCACCATGATGGGTTGGTTGGGTATCATTGGGTTTTCTATAATTCTATTTTATCCTTTATTTATAAAGATGAACAGGTTCAGATTTGAATGGATACTGCTGAACCTGGTTCTCATTTCAAGTATTGTTTTTGATACAGGATTAGGTACGCAATATGGAATATTTTTACATCTTATATCTTTATTATTGTGGTGGAAAAATTATAGTATTGAAGCTAAGCCATCATAACAATTACTTATCGTTTGTGCATCATATTTGTATAAGTTAACGCTATGACGAATTTCATTCCAATATTTCCATTAAGTATTATTGTTTACCCGGGTGAAGACCTGAACCTGCACATATTTGAACCCAAGTATAAGCAAATGATTTACGAATGCCATACACAAAAAAAATTATTTGGTATTCCTGCTGTTATTGAAAATAAAATGCAGGATTATGGTACGCTGATGCATATAGCTGAAGTAACAAAAACTTATGACAATGGCGAAATGGATATAAAAACAATTGGTGATAAAGTATTCAGAATACTGGAAGTGATAAATGATATACCAGAAAAATTATTTAGTGGTGCTATAGTAAACTATCCCCATAATCAACATGAGGGTAATCCTGAAATTATGCGCAGGATGATCAATAGTATCAGGGAGCTGCACAAACTATTAAATGTATCCAGGGATTTTAAAAAAGATGACGAGAAAGTAAATAGTTATGATGTTGCACATCATGTGGGTTTATCCTTACAGGAAGAATATGAATTGCTCAATTTAATGGATGAAAGACAAAGGCAGGAATATTTAAAAAGGCATTTAACCAAAGTAATTCCTATGGTAGCAGAAATGGAATCGTTGAAAGAAAAAATAAAATTAAATGGTCATTTCAAAAACCTGGAAGGTTTTGATTTTAAAAACACTAAAGAGTAATAATCAGTTTTGATATTTAATTTAGCTGCCAATACCACTAGATGAACAAAACGCTCTGCCTCGACTTTGGAAATTCAAGGTTAAAAGCTGCTATTTTCAGTGACAAAGAAATTATAGAAACATTTGTTTTACGGGTTGATTCAGAAAATCATCTGCAGGAAGTACTGCAACACCATCAACCGCATTATTCAATTCTATCATCAGTTATTGAACATTCGGCAGCTATAGAAGAACTCCTTAATAACCAAACTAAATTTCATAAGCTTACCAATACATCAAGCCTGGCTTTTACCATTCCTGTTGGTAAACCTGAAACAGTTGGTGCAGACAGACTTGCTATTGCATCAGCAGCAGTTGATATGTTTCCCGGTCAACATAATTTAGTGATAGCACTTGGCTCCTGCATTACCTATAATTTCATTAATAAACAACACCAACTTCTTGGTGGAGCTATAACACCGGGTATGGAAATGCGGTTTAGAGCTATGCATGAATTTACTGCTAAACTACCTATGGCAAAAGCAACATGGAATGTGCCGTTAATAGGTTATGATACCATAACAAACCTGCAGTCAGGCGTTGTATTAGGAATAGCTGGTGAAATAGACAAAATGATTGAATTGTACAATAACAGGTACAGCAACTTTAACGTGCTTTTAACCGGGGGTGATATACCCTTCTTTGAGCCGCATTTAAAAAAGAAGATATTTGCAGACCCTCATTTAATTTTTAAAGGTCTTTATGCCATCAGCAAAATCAATCATGTTTAAATATTTCTCTCCCGGTTGTTTACCATTACTTTTTATTGCTTTCTTTTCTCTTAATTCATTAACTGCTGTAGCACAGGACAACTCACCATACTCACGTTACGGGCTTGGTGATTTAGCTCCCAATTCTAATATTGTAAATCGTGCAATGGGGGGTATAAGTAGTGGGTACGCAGATTTTCTTTCTATAAACTTTAATAACCCGGCTTCTTTTTCCGCGTTTCAAAATATTTTAGAACCACGCACTAACAAACCTGTTTCGGGACGTGCTATGTTTGATGTAGGTCTTAATTACGATAGTAAAACAATTCGCAATCCAAACCAACCCCAAAAATTTACTTCCTCCAATGCTCAATTTTCATACGTACAATTGGGAATGCCCATTCGTAGAAATTGGGGATTAAGTTTTGGTCTTCGACCCATTTCACGCATTAGTTATAAAATAGTTCGTAACGAAAAACTTTTTGATCCTGCAAGCGGCTTACCTGTTGATAGCACCATTACTGAATTTAGCGGGGATGGTGGTGCTTATTTACCATCAATAGGAACAGGTGTTGCCATTAAAAATTTTAGTATAGGTGTAAATGCTGGTTATCTGTTTGGACAAAGAAAAAATTCAACCCGCAGGGCATTTATTAATGATACTGTCCAATATTACAATTCCAACCATACCACCAATTCATCATTTGGAGATCTGTTTTTTCAATTAGGTGCACAATACAACATTAAGATTACAGAGCAAACTAATATGCGCCTGGGCTTAACCGGCAATTTGCAACAAAACATTAAAGGAACCCAGGACCTTATAAGAGAAACTTTTATTCGTGATCCGGGAGGCAATGGTGATTTTCGATTAGATAGTGTTTATGAAATCAACAACCAGTCGGGAGACATTGTTTATCCTGCTTCATATACAGCAGGTTTTGTAGTAGAACACAAAAAAGCAAAGGGCGGTGGATGGTTATTAGGTGCTGACCTTGTACAAACAAAATGGAGTAACTATCGCTTTTTTGGAGCCAGTGATGCAGTAGCGGATAACTGGCAACTTAGAGTCGGTGGACAGTTAAGACCAGAGCCAGCTATCAATTATTTTAGTAATGTGGCATACCGAGGTGGATTTTCTTTTGGAAAAGATTATATAACCGCAGGTGGCGATCTGCCTTCATGGACAGCTACTTTAGGATTGGGTTTACCATTACCAAATTATAATCGGTTAAGCCCCAATCAATTTACCATTATCAACATTGCACTTGAATATCAAAACCGTGGCAATAATGACAACCCAATAAAAGAAAACACTTTTAGGTTTAGTTTAGGACTTAATTTTAGTGACCTTTGGTTTACCAAAAGGAGGTATGATTAAGAACACCATCTTAAAAAAACATTTATTAAGAGCAGCTATGGTTTATAGCTGCTTCTTTCTTTTGAGTTGTGAAAATGATGAGAGAGAGATAAATGAATGGATGGATAAAAAAGTGATGGTAGAAGAAGCAAAAGGAATTACTTCATTATTCAGCCAGGGCGGAACGTTAAGAGCTAAATTAACATCTCCACTAATGCTACGATACCTGGGTGATACAGTGTATATTGAATTCCCAAATACACTTCATGTAGATTTTTATGATTCAACAATAACAAGAGAAAGCTGGGTGGATGCCCGGTATGGAAAATATTTTGAAAATTTAAATAAAGTTCTACTAAGAGACAGTGTGCAAGTGATCAATATAAAAGGTGATACTTTGAAAACACCGGAATTGTGGTGGGACCAAAACCTGAAAATATTTTTTACCGACTCCTCAGTTCGCATTACTACCAAAGACAAAAGAATATATGGTGGCAAAGGATTGGAAGCAGCTCAAGACATGAGTTGGTATGTTATTAAACAACCAACAGGTACTATACGTGTATCTAATGAGTCTATGAGCAATGAACCGCCACCTGCAATGCCACTTCCCCCGGATCAACAATAGATTATTTAGATTGTTGTACTACTTATCACGGTATAATTTTCTATATACCTTCACTTACAATAAATAAGCATATGGAATACAGAAGAATGGGTAAAACTGGTTTACAGTTGAGTGTACTTTCTTATGGAAGCTGGGTTAGTTTTCATAAACAAATTGATGACAGCATTGCTGATGAATTAATGGGAATAGCATATGATAATGGAATTAATTTTTTTGACAATGCTGAAGTATATGCTTTGGGTGAAAGTGAAAGAATGATGGGTAGGATTTTGAAAAATAAGAACTGGGACAGAACTTCTTATACAATCAGCAGTAAAGCTTTTTTTGGATGGAGAGGTAAAGCCAATAAACCCAATCAAACTGGGTTAAGCAGAAAGCATTTGGTGGAGGCTTGTAACGAAGCATTGGAAAGATTACAACATGATTATTTAGATATTTTCTTTTGCCATCGTCCTGATAAAAATGTACCTGTTGAAGAAGTAGTATGGACTATGAACCTTTTAATACAACAGGGAAAAATTCTTTATTGGGGTACCAGTGAATGGAACGGTGTTGAAATAATGGAAGCCCATAGGGTGGCCAATCAATTAGGATTAATAGGTCCTTCAGTAGAACAACCTCAGTATAATTTGCTGGAAAGATCAAAAATGGAAAATGAATTTTCTACGATCTTTAAAACAGTGGGTATGGGAACTACTATCTGGAGTCCGCTTGCTTCCGGGTTATTAACAGGCAAATACAATAATGGGATTCCCGAAGGAAGCCGTTTTGCATTGGAAGGTTTTGACTGGCTTCGTAATCAATGGATGGTTGATGAAAAACTGAACAGGGTAAGAGAACTTACGAAACTTGCAGAAGAACTTGGGGTATCACTTTCAACCTTGTCAATTGCATGGACAACAAAAAATCCAAATGTTACAACAGCGATTTTAGGAGCTACTAAAAAAGAACAATTAATTGAAAATTTAAAAGCACTTGAAGTAGCACCAAAGTTAACTCCTGAGGTATTGACCAGGATAGATGACATAATGCAAACGGCACCAAAATTACCTGAGTATTAATTATGCAAGTTGCATCTTTTAAATTTTTATCTTCATTTGATGCTAATGAAAGACAAAGTAATTTTTATAACGGGTGGCAGCAGGGGCATTGGAAAAGCCATTGCTTTACGCATGGCAAAAGAAGGAGCCAATATTGTAATTGCTGCAAAAACAACAGAAGCACATCCAAAGCTTGAAGGAACCATTTATACTGCTGCTGAAGAAATTGAAAAAGCAGGTGGTAAAGCTTTGGCTGTGCAACTTGATATTCGTTCAGAAGAACAGATACAGGAAGCAGTTGCTAAAACAATTGAAACTTTTGGTGGCATAGATATTCTTGTAAATAATGCAAGCGCCATCAATCTTTCTCCCACAGAACAAACGGAAGCCAAACGCTTTGATCTTATACAGGGCATAAATATTCGTGGTACATTTTTAATGTGCAAGGCCTGTATTCCTCATCTCAAAAAATCTTCAAATGCTCATATACTCAATCTTTCCCCACCGCTGGAGATGGATCCTAAATGGTTTGCACCACATCTTGCTTATACCATAAGCAAGTATGGTATGAGTATGATCATTCTTGGACTGGCAGCAGAATTAAAACCATTTAATATTGCAGCAAATGCATTATGGCCAAAAACCACCATTGCTACTGCGGCTGTGCAAAACTTATTAGGTGGAGATTATCTTATTCAAAGAAGCCGTAAACCGGATATTGTTGCAGATGCAGCTTATTCCATACTTAGTAAACCATCATCATTAACCGGTAATTTTTTTATTGATGAAGATGTTTTGGAACAGGAAGGAATAACAGATTTTTCTCATTATGCTGTTGATCCCAGTATGCCGTTGCAACCGGATCTTTTTATTTAATTGATTCAAACAATTTTATAATTTTTAAAATCAAAGGGACGGTTGCCCGTAATCTTTTCAATTAAGTTTTTGAACTTTTCCTTGGGCTTTAATTTATTATAAGCCATGTTATGTTCAAACTTCCAGTTCTTGTTTTTAATTTGCTCCTGCATAACAAGTGGATGTGTTCCTTTAAAATTTTCTAGTGCATCTATTTGCGAATAATCAAAATCTTTACTGTCAGCAATTTGTTCATCACCGGTTTTTCCATGATAAAAACTTCTTGAATTTCTGGCTTTTGCTTCCATTGCTTTAGGCTCTCTCACCCAGCCATAATGATGAATAAATGCATTCAAAGGTTTAACACCAAGCTTTTGATTTTTATTTTTTCTAAAGCCTTGTGCATCTTTATAAGAGAAAATATTTTTATTATTTTTTATAATCCTGATTTCATTTTTATACCACTGCGAAGAAATTCCTATATAATCAAATGATCCATAAAAATGCCTATACTTAAAAAGTAATCCATCAACATCCTCAGCTTCTTTCCATTTATGCATAGCAGATGTTATTTCACTATATCCATCTTCATGAACAATTTCATCTCCCTGAATATAAAAGCACCAGTCGCTATCCTTACTAACCGCGTGAAAAGCTTTATTGGTTTCTGCTGCCAGTACTCCCCCTCCTTTTTGGTTTTCATCCCAAACAGTATCAATAACTTGAATTTTAGAATCTATAGATAAAACAATTTCACGTGTTTCATCTTCTGAATCGCCTACGGCTACAACAACTTCATCGCAAAGTGGTAAAATAGACTGAATAGCTTCAACAATAGGAAATTGAAACTTCACCGCATTCTTAATAAAAGTAAAGCCGCTGACTTTCATGTATGTATAATCATGAATGATTGGAATCTATTCTTCACTGTCTTCATTATCTGTGAACGTTTTCTCAGGTCGCATTTGCGGAAATAACAAAACATCCTGTATGGAAGGCTGGTTGGTCAATAACATACAAAGCCTGTCAATTCCAAAACCAATTCCTGATGTTGGCGGCATTCCGTATTCTAATGCACGTAAAAAATCATAATCAATAAACATGGCTTCCAAATCTCCCCGTTCCATCAGCCTTACCTGTTCTTCAAAGCGCTCACGCTGGTCAATGGGATCATTTAATTCGCTATAAGCATTTGCAATTTCTTTTCCATTGATCATCAATTCAAAACGTTCCACCAGTCCGGGTTTTGTGCGATGCTTTTTTGTCAGCGGACTCATTTCAACAGGGTAATCAATAATAAAGGTGGGCTGTATATAATGATGCTCACAACGCCCACCAAATATTTCATCAATCAATTTTCCTTTACCCACTTGAGGGTCAACATCTATTTTGTGTAGCTTACAGACATCCCTCAAAGCAGTTTCATCCATTTCGCTTACATCTACACCTGTATGTTCTTTTATGGCATCGTAAATGGAAATACGTTTAAAAGGAGCTTCAAACGAAATAATTTTATCGCCCACTTTTACTTCTGTTCCACCCGTTACATCAATAGCTGCTTTTTCCAGCAACCGCTCGGTTACATTCATCATCCACAAATAATCTTTATACGCAGTATAAAATTCAAGGATGGTAAACTCAGGATTATGAGTGCGGTCCATACCTTCATTTCTAAAATTGCGGCTGAATTCATAAACCCAGTCAAACCCACCCACAATCAGTCGTTTTAAATAAAGTTCATTTGCCACTCTTAAATAAAATGGAACATCTAATGCATTATGATGCGTTATAAAAGGGCGGGCAGCAGCGCCTCCCGGAATAGATTGCAATACCGGGGTATCTACTTCCAGGGCACCATGTTCATTCAAAAATTCGCGAATAGAATTTATAAGTTTTGTGCGCTTTACAAAGGTTTCTTTTACTGATGGATTAATAACCAGGTCAGCATAACGTTGCCTGTATTTAAATTCAGGATCTGTAACCGCATCAAAGGTTTGCCCTTCTGCTTCCTTAACTATTGGTAAAGGACGAAGTGATTTTGCCAAAAAAGTGAATTCTTTTACGTGCACAGAAATTTCACCCATTTTAGTACGAAATACAAATCCTTTCACACCAATAAAATCACCTATATCCAGTAATTTTTTCCAAACAATATCATACAAAGTTGAATCGCCTTCTTTAGTAAGATCATCTTTACGAACATAAATCTGAATTCTGCCATGTGAATCCTGTAAAGATGCAAAGGCAGCTTTACCCATATCTCTTACACTCATTATACGACCTGCCAGGGTTACTTCACTGTAATCATCTTTAGAATCATCTGTAAATGATGCTTTAACAGCAGTTGAAAAATGACTGACCGGGAATAAAGCGGCAGGATAGGGATCAATTCCCATTTTTTGCAACTCAGCTAGTTTCTCTCTTCTTATAATCTCCTGCTCCGATAAATGTCCTGATTCCATAGATGTTATTGAAGCGCAAAACTAAGACAAGCAAGGGAATTGGTTATCTACTTATTAAAGAAGGGTACGGATGGTAAGCACATCAAAAATTATAAATTGAATGCATAGGCAACATAGTATAAGCCCCCTATTTCAGGATTTGCAAAACCATTTTTATAATATTTATTAAAAATGTTTGTTCCGCCGATTCTGAATGTTGAACGGATCTTTGGCAACTTATAACTTATTTGAGCATCTACAATTGTAAATGATTCTACCTGCCCGTTTGCAAATTCACCTTCACCATAAAAATCATCCTGCCACCGCATCATAGCAGCAAATCCAATACGTTCTTTTCTACCTATCCCGGAATGAGATGCCCCAAGGTTCATCCTGTATTTTGGAGTATTAAAATAAGATTGAAAACCGGTAGGTACATCTGTAATCACATCAGAGTATACATTAAAAAATCCATTAAAATTTCTTACGAATTCGTAATCTATTCCAAGCCCAAAACCATATGATTTGACCTTGGTTGAACTGTTAATTCCTGTGGCAAATACTTTTCCTGTAGCGGGTTGTATTAATACATTACGACCTAAAAAGTCTTTGTATTGTCCCCAGTAACCATATGCATCTATCATTAGTTTCTTAGAGATCAGCCCTCTATAACCAACTTCGTATGAAGTCATGCTTTCAGGTTTAAATTCTTTATACTCATATGGTGTTGATGATGGCATTCCATTTTCACCAATTTCAAAAACAGGATTTTTATCTATCTGCATATAATCTTTTATCCAGGGCAAGCCACCCAGTAATTCATAATCACCCACATTTAACCGCACATATTTATATAATGTTGTAGGAAACCTGTAAGCTGTTTGGTAAGAGAACCGGATGTTGTTATCATTTGCAACTTTAACCAATGCAGTTACCCTCGGTGTAAACTGTTCTTTAAAGTCTTCATTTTTATCCATTCTGCCGGAAAAAGATAAAGTAAGGCGATCATTAAATAATTTTTTAGATGCCTGAGCATACAAGCCAATTTCATTAAATGTTATGGCACCTGCCGTATCAATAAAGATGGTACCATCTGAATCAAGTATATATTTTTTGTAGTTAGCTCCAACTATGAGATCAATAAATTTTAAATTGGAAAAATTGTATTGCCCTTCACCCATCCATAATTGTGAGTTTTCTTTAAACAATCCACCATTCGGTATAGGGACTTTTCTGATGATATCAAACAACTGATTGAATTGAGTGGAACCTGCAGACGGGCGATCCCTGTCTGCAAAAGATCTTGCCATATTCAAAGCCGTTTGCTTATCAGTACCGGCAGATCTCGCTTGCAAATATGCTCCTGTGAATTGTGGATACCAGCTATTAGCAGGGTCCAATGGATCATAACTTCTTTTCCATCCTTCATTTAAATATTGACCTACTATTGTTGCACTATAAGCTTCGCCTGCGTCCTCTTGTGTGGTATAACCTCTGAGAAACCATTTTGGATGTTTTAATTCAATTTTATATTGTCCAATGGTAATCCCTTTTAAAACATACCTGTTATTACCTGTGTAAACTGTATTACCTGTTCCCCAGTTACCTGATAATTGTGCTTCTATATTACTATTTAATTTATAGTGCAAGCCTGCAGAAAGTTTGATGTTTTTTGTTTCCGGATCTATCAATTCATGTTCATGATAACCTGTTCTGGAAACATGAATAGGTTCTATTAATGGATGGCCGGCAGGTAAAAAAGCAGTGAGAAATGGTTGAATATTAACTGTAGTTTCGTCACCGTAAACATTTACACCATCATAATTAGGATCGCTGTTTCTATTACCGGGAACAATTACTCCCCCGCTACCTATTCTTTTATAATTGCTGGTGTCACTTGCCAGCCAATCTGTTGCCCTCATATATTGTGCACCTATTTTAAAAGCTATCCTATCATTAAATGCTTTGGCATACCTTAAGTTAATATCATGATAGGGTTCTGCACTTCCCCTGTTTGATTTTCCTAAATGATTAACACCTTTCTTGACCAAGATGCTTAAACCCTGGTATTTAAATGGATTTTTACTGCTTATTAAAATAGTTCCATTCATTCCACCCGGACCATATAAAGCAGAAGAGGCGCCCGGTAGTATTTCGATGTTTTCAACATCCAATTCAGTTAAACCGGTAAAGTTTCCAATTGGAAAATTAAGACCCGGAGCCTGGTTATCCATACCATCAACTAATTGGTTTACCCTTGCACTTCCACTATAATTAAAACCTCTTGTACTAAAAGTTTTAAATGTCATAGAAGATGTCGTGACATCAACTCCTTTTTTAAAAATCGCCCTGTCATAATAATTAGATGGAGCTGCACGTATCTCATTTAAACTGATCCGCTCAATTGATGTTGCAGCATCTATAATTCGCTTTGGAGTCCTGTCGGTGCCAATAACAATTACTTCCTGTTGCATAATGGAAACGGGCTCAAGGTCAATAATTACATTTTCCGTACCTGAAACAGTAAAATCCATACTTGCAAATTCTGCTGAACTAATGGTTAATGTGGAAGGCAATGACC
>MWWA01000141.1_pt1 | contig 21592 bp, 19 predicted proteins | sample 1047341 | NCBI WGS metagenome assembly MWWA01 (sample SAMN06349978, study PRJNA376086) | soil metagenome | isolation source: MS5-1 sample Antarctic (ecotone) soil | place: Antarctica | collected 2015-01-13
TATCACCTCTTATTTGAAGATCCTGGCGAATATATTATTAATCTCTTTCGATCTAATTATCACAATTATGGAGGATTTACAGAAAGTACTTCTTCCTTTTGGAATGACACACGAACCAACATTATTGCTAAAATTCTATCTCTATTCAATTTGCTAAGTGGTGGCAATTTTTATGTAAATACACTTTTTTTCAACTTCCTGATTTTCTTATCGTCAGTTTTATTTTTTCGATTATTTCGTAAAGCAACGAATTATCCTGAATGGGTAATCATTGTAAGCTTGTTTCTCTTGCCCTCCACCGTGTATTTCACGAGTGGGATTCATCGTGAGGGTTTCATATTTATCGCCATTAGCATAATATTCTTCTTACTCTACGATGTTATCGAAAACAAACAGGCTGATTGGAAGAATATCTTCATAATAGTAATGGGTTTTCTTTTTATCCTTCTACTCAGGTATTTTGTGTTTGTCTCCCTCTTCCTGGCTATTATACCCTGGGTTATATTTAGATATCTACTGGTCCACAGATTGCGCATATATGTGATTAGTTATGCAGTCGCTGTCACATTATTTTTTGCCACTGCGTTTCTGCCTGATTCATATAATCTACCGTTAAAAGTCTCAACCAAACAGGCAGAATTCATGGAGATAAGTTTATACGGCACATCTACTATTTCAACCGAAATACTGCATCCCGATATCGTGAGCTTTGCAAAAAACCTTCCACAAGCGTTAAATCATTCCTTCCTCCGTCCGTACATTACTGAACATTCAAATATTTTATACCTACCCTTGTGTATTGAAATACTCTGTTACAATTTGTTGCTGGGATTATTTTTTATTTTCCCATTAAAAAAAATGACGGGGTCTTCCCCGGTTTACAGCCTGGTTTTTTTTAGTCTTAGCATGTTTATTATTATAGGTTATACCATACCCATTCTTGGGGCGATAACGAGATACAGAAGTATATTCTTTCCCTTTTTAATAATTCCCATTCTTGGTAGTATAAATTGGGAAAAAATAGCAAGTAAATTAATTATTATAAAAAAAAGATATACGTGATATTTTCTGCAAATACATTATTTTTGCCCCCATCTTTCAAAAAATCTTTGTTTTCTAAGGAAAAACCCTTTTTTTGCCAACTAAATTTTAAAAAATGCAATCTTTACGTCTAAATTCTTTACTCAACCTGATATCTAACTCCAAGGTTCAACTGGGCCCGAAATCTCAAAAAATAACCGCTGTTTTTGGAGAAAATGTTTTTACGATGAAAACTGCCCGTAAGTTTCTGAGTGACGAAGCCTACAAAAGCTTGTTAAGTTCTGTTAAGTCCCAAAGCAGGATTGATCGCAAAATGGGTGACCAGATTGCATCTGGTTTAAAAGCCTGGGCCGAAACGAAAAATGTAACTCACTACACTCATTGGTTTCAGCCGCTGACAGGTGCCACCGCCGAAAAACATGATTCTTTTTTTACATTAAAAGGTGATGGCACTGAGCTTGAAGAATTTGATGGTGCAGCCTTAATTCAGCAAGAGCCGGATGCTTCATCCTTTCCAAGCGGAGGTTTGCGTGCCACTTTTGAAGCCAGAGGATACACGGCCTGGGATCCATCCTCGCCGGCTTTCATTATGGAGATCGGAAATGGCCGTACTCTTTGTATTCCTACCATATTTGTTTCATACACGGGTGAGTCATTAGACGCAAAAACTCCATTGTTAAAAGCATTGGTTGCTTTAGACAAAGCCGCAGTAGATGTATGCCAATATTTCGATAAGAATGTAACAAACGTAACGGCGACTTTGGGTTGGGAGCAGGAGTATTTTGTAGTTGATGCTGCCATTGCCAGCGCGAGACCGGATATCGTGATGACCGGCAGAACTGTTATCGGGCATGCGCCACCTAAAGGGCAGCAACTGGAAGATCATTATTTCGGTTCGATCCCTGAAAGGGTATATGCATTTATGAGGGATTACGAAGATGAGGGTTATAAGTTGGGCATTCCGCTTCGTACACGGCATAATGAAGTAGCCCCATCTCAATTTGAATGCGCACCAATATTTGAAGAAGTCAACCTTGCCGTTGATCATAACACTTTATTGATGGATGTGATGAGCCGGGTGGCCAAAAGACATGGCCTGATGGTACTCCTTCATGAAAAGCCTTTTGCTGGCATCAATGGAAGTGGTAAGCATAATAACTGGAGCATGGCAACAAACACGGGTATAAATTTGCTGGCACCCGGTAAGACGCCCAAAACAAACCTGATGTTCCTTACATTTTTTGTAAATACGATTAAAGCAGTACATGATTATGCGGATCTTTTACGTGCCTCAATTGCGAGTTCAGGTAACGATCATCGTTTGGGAGCAAATGAAGCGCCTCCGGCGATCATTTCCATATTTATCGGGAAATACCTCACTGATGTGCTGAATGAAATAGAACAAAGAGTTGGGGACGATTTCGATGAACAGGATGAAGCTATTTTGAAATTGGATATACACAAATCTATTCCTGAGCTGATGCTTGATAATACTGACAGGAACAGGACTTCTCCTTTTGCCTTCACAGGTAACAAATTCGAATTCAGGGCTGTAGGCTCCTCAGCTAATTGTGCTGCAGCTATGACTACCTTAAATGCGATCATGGCGAATACACTGGTCAACTTCAAAAAAGATGTTGACTCGCTGATTGAGAAAAATGAAAAGAAAGAGATCGCCATTATGCAGGTAATACAGAAGTATATTGTTGAAAGCAAAGATGTTTTATTCGAAGGAAATAACTATAGTGAAGAATGGGAAAAAGAAGCAGAGAAAAGAGGATTGCCTAACATAAAGGCTACCCCACTTGCATTAGATGCCATGGTAACAGATAAGGCAAAAAAGCTATTTGAAGATCATAGTGTTTACTCCCATAGTGAACTGGAAGCACGTCACGAAATATTACTGGAAAATTATATTAAAAAAGTGCAGATTGAAGCAAGAATTTTAGGTGACCTGGCCAGCACGTACATACTGCCGGCTGCATTCAAATATCAAAATGTACTTTTTAAGAATATTCGCGGACTAAAAGAATTAGGAGTAGAAAGCAGCTACACCGTGCAGCAGAATATTGCGACCAAAATTGCTGAACATGTCGGGATTATTAGCAAAAATGTAGAGGAGATGATAGAAGCAAGAAAAGTTGCCAATGCTATGGAAAACGTCAGGGATAAAGCTATCGCCTACGAGGAAACAGTTAAGATTCATTTTGAAGGCATCCGTTATCATGTTGATAAGCTGGAATTGCTTGTAGATGACGAATATTGGGAACTACCAAAATATCGTGAGATGTTATTTTTAAGATGATCATTAAGAAGCACAAGGAATTAAAGCAAAGAGCAGGCGGCACCCTGCTCTTTGCTTTTTATGTTGAGTTTGTAAATTATTCCTGGACCGGCTCAGGCGCTTTCACTTCATTTCTGAAAACCACTGTACCGTCAAACACATCAACCAACACAGGTTTAGATTTATCAATATCATCGCTCAGCAGCTTTTTACTGAGTTGATTTACGATTTGCTTTTGGATGAGACGTTTTAGCGGTCTTGCGCCAAACTGGGCATCAAATCCATTTTCTGCCAAATAATCAAGTAGATAATCTGTGAATTGAAGATCTACCCCATTTTTTTCCAATAGATTTTTCAGATCATTCAGTTGTATCCTGATGATCTCCCTGATCTCCCCGCGGAGCAATGGATGAAACATAATGGTTTCATCAATCCTGTTAAGAAATTCAGGCCTGATGGTCTGCTTCAGCAGATCCATTACCTCCCGTTTTGTTTGATCTACTACTTCCTCTTTGTTTTCCTCTGTTACATTATCAAGGCTCGCCTGTATAATATGGCTGCCAAGATTGCTTGTCATAATTACGATCGTATTTTTAAAATTCACTACCCTCCCCTTATTGTCTGTCAGCCGGCCATCGTCGAGCACCTGTAAGAGAATATTAAAAACGTCAGGATGAGCTTTTTCAATTTCATCGAGCAAGATCACGCTATAGGGTTTACGCCTAACCGACTCTGTTAGCTGTCCCCCTTCATCGTAACCAACATACCCCGGAGGTGCACCGACCAACCTGCTCACAGAATGCTTTTCCTGGTATTCACTCATGTCTATCCTTGTCATCATCCGTTCATCATCAAACAAATATTCAGCTAATGCCTTGGCAAGCTCTGTTTTACCAACACCTGTTGTACCTAGAAAGATAAACGACCCAATGGGTTTTTTAGGATCATGCAAACCTGCACTACTTCTTCTGATAGCGTCTGATACCGCTTCGATCGCTTCATCCTGGCCAACCACTCTTTTATGCAGTTCTTCTTCAAGATTGAGCAGTTTATCTTTTTCACTCTGCATCATTTTATTCACAGGGATACCAGTTGCTTTTGCCACGCTTTCAGCAATATCTTCTGCGTCCACTTCTTCTTTCAACAGGCGTTTTTCGCTGATATTTTCTAATTGTTTTGTGTAGTCCGCTAACATCTTTTCATGTTCCTGCATTTTTCCATACCTAATTTCAGCTACTTTGCCATAGTCTCCTTCCCTTTCTGCTTTTTCCGCATCCATTTTCAACTGTTCCATCTCTGCTTTCGCCGTTTGCGCTTTTTCAACAATTTCTTTTTCCTGCTGCCACTTGGCTTTAAACGTATCACGTTCCACAGAGAGATTAGAGATTTCGGTGTTCAGCTCTTTTAATTTTGACTCATCTTTTTCTCTTTTGATTGCTTCTCTTTCTATCTCTAACTGGCGAATAGCCCTGTCAAGTTTATCGAGGTCTTCCGGCATGGAGTTCATTTCTAACCGGAGCTTCGCAGCGCTTTCATCTATCAGGTCAATGGCCTTATCAGGCAGAAATCTGTCTGTAATGTAACGATGTGATAATTCTACTGCAGCTATGATCGCTTCATCTTTTATACGAACATGATGGTGTGTTTCATATTTATCTTTTATTCCCCTCAAAATTGAAATAGCATCATCAACATTGGGTTCTTCAATCAGTATTTTTTGAAATCTTCTTTCGAGGGCTTTATCTTTTTCAAAATACTTTTGATATTCATTCAGGGTAGTGGCACCAATAGCCCGAAGTTCACCTCGGGCGAGTGCTGGTTTTAAAATATTAGCTGCGTCCATGGCTCCCTCACCGCCACCTGCACCGACCAGTGTATGTATTTCATCAATAAACAACACAATCTCTCCATCACTTCCTGCTACTTCCTTGATCACAGATTTTAACCTTTCTTCAAATTCGCCTTTGTACTTCGCCCCAGCTATCAATAAACCCATGTCAAGGGCAAAAAGAATTTTCGACTTGAGATTTTCGGGTACATCGCCATTTACAATTCTATGCGCAAGGCCTTCAGCAATAGCAGTTTTACCAACACCAGGTTCACCTACCAGTATCGGATTATTCTTCGTACGACGGGACAGGATGTGAAGGGTACGCCTGATTTCTTCATCACGGCCAATTACAGGGTCTAGCTTATTGCTCCTTGCCAGCTCATTGAGATTTTTTGCATACTTATTTAAAGCATTAAACTGTGTTTCTGAAGTTTGAGAGGAAACGGTAGAACCTTTTTTTAGCTCTTTAATAGCGGCAATCAAACCTTTTTCAGTAACTCCGCCATCCTTGAGAACTTTCGAGGTATTATCATTTCCTTGCACAATGGCAAGTAGTAAATGCTCAACACTCACAAATTCATCATTGAAGTTTTTTAAACTCGCTGCTGCTCTTAACAAAACATTATTCAGGTCTCTGCTGATCACTTGTGCCGGATCACCATCTTGCATCAGAGGCAGCTTCTTTAATGATTCATCAATTTTGCTTTCTACAAATGGAACATTGAGGTCGTTTTTTTTCAATAAATATTCAACAGGGCTATCATCATCATTCAGCATGGCTTTGAGTAAATGCTCGACCTCAATATTTGGATTTTTTGCATTAAAAGCAGTTTGCTGGGCTTTCTGAAAAATCTCCTGCGATTTTATGGTTAAATTATTTGGATTCATATATGTATTAGTTGTTCTTTTAATAAATTTATCAATAGACATCAAATTCCAAACCAATACTATTAACACTTTTTCTCCGCAATTATGGCTGAACTATTTGATAAAATCTGCCGCAAATGCAGTCTCCTATTACTGTTTATGCTGTATTTTCAGTTCTCCTTTTCTCAATACAACTTTGGTATGGCAGATAACTGGCTACATTCCAATATCAATAAGTTAGGCGGCAGGGCTGTATTAACGATTATAAAAGATGGTGAAATTATTTACCAAAAAACGGAGAATAATCTCTCCCGAAAGCAAAAAGCATTTGGAAAATTAATCGCTCGCAGACAAGGAAAAGATTCGGATGAATTACTTGCTGACTATTCAACTTCCTCCCGTCAAAATATCGCGAGCTCGAGTAAATGGCTCAGTGCGGCGCTCGTTATGACTTTTGTGAGTGAAGGTAAATTAAGTTTAAATGATACCGTAGGGAGGTATCTCCCCGAGTTTACTTCACAACAAAAAGGGGATATTACTATTTGGCAATGCCTTGCGCACATGACCGGAATAACGGGAGGAAATATCAAGCAATCCAGGGAATTAATTTCGCAAGGAAAAAGTATGAATGAAGTAATAAAAAAAATTGCTGTATTACCAATGGAAGGAGAGCCTGGAAAAGTATTTCATTATAGCAGTATTGGATTACAAATTGCAGCCGCAATAATAGAAAGAATTTCAGGAAAAGATTTTCGAATATTATTCCAGGAAAAGATAGCGGGCCCTTGTGAGATGGTCAATACAGATTTTGGAATCAGCGATGTACCTCTCGTGGCCGGTGGCGCTATTAGTACTCCAGAAGATTACATTCATTTTTTACAAATGATTGTGCAAAACGGTACGTACAGAGGAAGACAAATACTTTCTGATAGCGCAGTCGCGCTAATGCAAAAAAATTTTACTACAGGTACAAGGGTAGCTTACTCTCCGGCGGAAGCTGGTGATTGGGGATATGGATTAGGTGAATGGGTGATGGATAATGCAGGGAAAAGATCAACGGCAGTAACAAGCCCTGGCCTTTTTGGAACTTTCCCCTGGGTAGATAATCACAGAAAATATGCGGGCTTTCTGTTTGTATTTAATTTAAAAAGTAAAGGAAAAAATCATCTATACAAACAATTGAAATCAATCATTGATGACGCGATTGATAAGGAAAAAGACAATAACCTTACCCACCGAAAATAACCGGATGAATAATATTGATCGTAATACAGAGTTGATTAAATCAATCGCAAATCAACTTGGATTTAACTATTGCGGTATAGCAAAGGCTGAAGATCTACCGGGAGATGCACGCAGGTTGGAAGCCTGGCTCAATAAAGGAATGCATGGTGATATGAAGTACATGGAAAATTTTTTCGACCTGAGAACAGATCCACGCAAATTGGTACCCGGCGCAAGGTCAGTCATCACGTTACTGCTAAATTATTTCCCTTCAGAGAAACAAAAACCTGGTGCTCCCCTCATCTCAAAGTATGCATTCGGAAACGATTACCATGATGTGATTAAAAGAAAACTGCGGATTTTTCTAATGACGATCAGAGAAAAAATAGGAGATATTCACGGAAGAGGTTTTGTAGATAGCGCTCCGGTGCTGGAAAAAACATGGGCGCAAAAAGGCGGTCTTGGCTGGATAGGTAAGAATGGTAACCTGATCACCAAGCAACATGGTTCGTTTTTTTTTATTGCCACGCTCATCACAGATCTCATGCTAACGGCAGATGATCCGTTTGTAAAGGATTATTGCGGCACATGTACCAGGTGTATAGATGCGTGTCCCACAGATGCCATCCTGCCGGATAAAGTGATAGATGGCAGCAAATGCATTTCTTATTTTACCATAGAGCTGAAAAAAATGCTTATCCCTGATAAGATGAAAGATAAATTTGAGAACAGGTTCTTTGGTTGCGATATCTGCCAGGATGTATGCCCGTGGAACAGATTTTCAAAACCCACACACGAAGATGATTTTACGCCCCTCTATGAAGTATTAAATTTTACAAAAAATGATTGGGAAGAGTTGACTGAAGAATCTTTTAAAGAGATATTTAAAAATTCACCTATTAAAAGAACAAAATTTCAGGGTATGAAACGAAACCTGAAATTTATATCCTGATGATCTAAAAAACAAATCCCACATTCACATAAAGGCGGCGAAATTTATAAAAATAGTCGTCAATGCGTGGGGGTAGCGGCTGACCGAAAGGCCCGGGACCATATTCGACGATGTCCTTTTCTTTTTGGCTCTTAAAAGAATATCCGGCAGACAGCGTTAGCGCAAGCGCATTACTTAAAGCAAATTTATATCCGCCACCGAGTGAATAGAATAATCCTCCCTTAAATTGATAATCTAACCAGGGCTTATAGGTTTTATTCTTTAATGGAATATTATACCCAACAGCAGCATTCAGGAAAGGAGCGTTCTTTCTTGCATTAATATCCCGAACCACTTCGATAAATATCGGAATGCTCTTAAAACCAGCATAATAATCTAACCCGGCGCCTACCCCTCCAAACCACTTCCTGTATTTTAATCCGCTAATAAATCCTAAGGAAGCTCCCACTTTATCGTCTTCTCCATTCAGCAGTCCAATTTTTACAATGGTTCCGAATTTATAGTCACTACCCGAAGTATCCTTTTGAGCTAAGCAAGACGAGCTAATGCACGAAAAAGAATACGCAATAAATAATGCTATAATTATTCTCATTGTTCTATTTTGATCCTGCTTAAAAGATGAATATTATCGGGGGCTGAGTAGTCATATTGGAATATCCCGTCCTTTGCAACTACAAGAGCTATTTTATTGTTGGCAATCACATCATAGGATTCCAAATTTGAGAAATGTTTTATCAGTTGTAAATGCTTTACATCAGCCGCATTATAAATCTTTAGACCATCTGAACCGTCACAGATAAATAAAATATCTCCGTCTTTTGATAAACCATGAGGATTAGTCAGGTCATAGCTACTGACCAGGGACGGATTCGCAAAATCATTTAATTGCAAAATGTCTAATTGATTAATAAAACCCTGGCAGGCACTTCCTGACCGGAGGGTAACATATGCATAAGTATCATCTGCAATCACCGGATCACAGCTGCGCACATGCTCAAATTTTCCATCCATCGCCGGGTGAGCCGGATCGTTCAGGTTATAGATGTACATACCTGCCTGCGATCCAATAAACAGTTTATCCTGAAAAGGAAAAATTGTTTCGATTGTCCAATTCCCAATTTGTACTTTATCATTCAAAGAAGGATCGCTGGGTGTAGAAATATTGAAAACATTTAAGTCGGAATAACCTACCGTATATAAATAATTTTCAACTATGGCAAACCTTGACATTGAACCCGAAATACCCGTTGAATTTGGGGCGCTGCCGGCATTTTGTATTACTGCTCTATTCGAATTCATATCATAAAACACACCGCCGGAATAATAATTTATTGGTGGTTGATTTTGGTCAATGCTAATAGTAGTATCATGCCGTACCCAATCATAAATAATTTTATCGCTGTCAGCATAGCCGTAATTAAACATGTTGTCGGGAAAAGCATTTTCAATAATGCTGGTTCTAGCTACTTGTCGTGGATCTCTAATGTCAAGGGTTACCAGATCGTTGTACAGATCAGCATAAAGTGTATTTCCTTTTATTGCTAAATCTACATTGCCTGGTATATCAATAAAAGCAATGTTTTTGGGAGAAGAGGGATTACTATTGTCCAAAACATGAATTCCTTTGCCCATTTCATTTAGAAAAATATACTGTCCAATGATAGCAATCTTTCCAGTGTTTTTCACTTCTTTCGGAGTATTACTTTTAATTTCAGAAATCACTTCCGCTTTCGTTTTATAAAGCGGTTCGTACCAGGAATAGGAATAAGTATGCTGGATCGTGTCTTTTAAGCAGCCGTTAAGTATTACGGAAATAATCAGGAAAAGTAAAGTTCTGCTGAAGTAGTTAATGTATTTCATCATGAGAGTTATTTTGATTTGCTGACAAACGGTGAATTAAAACCGTTGCATTTAGATTATCTTTTTTCAAATAAAATCCGGGTTTGGAGTCCTGCAAAAACAAAATGGTTTTTAGCATAAAGCCCCTCATTAGCTATCCTGGTAAAATGATAGTTAATAAAAGGACCAGCAAAAATTTTTAAATTTTTATGCTTTATAACAGAGGCTGATAGTGCAGTGTTAATGCCAAGTTGAGTTTTATTAAATACTGAATTGTCATTATAATAGCTCTTCAGCGCAGGATCAAATTGTAAAGCATTGCTACTGATTAATTGTGATATGGTAAGACCACCGTGCCAGAGGAGAGTGATCTTGTTTCCTTTTATTAATTGAGTATTAACTTGTAAAGGCAATTCCACAAACCGAAAACTATTCCTGTATTGCTGACTGACACTCGAAGTTCTTGAATCAAAATATATACTCCCCGGTATGGAGTCATTTTTCCGGCCTACAAAATTTGAAGTATTGAGTTCTTTAAAATTGATTCCAAATGAAATTGAGCTACTTTTTGATATTTCCTTTTCCAAAAAAATACCTGTCGCATAGCCAAATGCATTTTTCACTTTCGAGGGGCCAGGGATGGCAGTTCCACCACCTGAATTACCACTATTATTATTAGGACTTTGTGAATAATCAGCGGTTTGAGCAGTTCCTAAACCGAGGAACCGGTTGCCAGCATGTGTTAGACCTCCAGCTACATAAATTCCAACGGACAATTTCTTTTTTACCTTATTCTCAACTACATCCCGTTGGGCTATTGATATTTCTGTTATCGCCTTGCCAGATAATGTCAATTGTTTGATCTCGTTGATTAAAGAATAATTGAGAAGCATAGTTTGATCAATTTTTATATCAGGTACTTCGTGTAAGTATGTTTGGGATTCAATCCCGGTATTCGATTTATCAGGCTCCCGATATTCTTCGCGTGTTACCTCCTTTCGCTGAAAATTCTCTGCGCTTTCGGGCTTAGGAGCAACAACTAATTTCTCGTTAATTTGATTTCTGTCGTCCGCATTGATGGAATAATCCTTTGACTTTATTGAGGCAACTTTTCTTTCCCGATTATTGTTTGAGGAATTGGGCCCATCCGAAGACTTACCATCAATAGATGAACTGCTGTGAATTGAATTATCTATTTTTTCTTTATCTCCTGGTTTAGAATCTGATAAATAGTCTGATACCTGATCGGAATGCGACCTGGCTGTTTCTTCATTTTTGCCAGTTGTATTATTAATATTTGAGTTACTTTCAGCAGTATTCGTTTTTGGAGGTTGTGTTGAGGTAATCAACCCTTCCGTTGGGGGCGAAAAAAGATAATATCCAACTGGAATAATTAAGATTAAAAGTATCAGGATGATGACAGGCCATTTACGATCCTTTTTGTATTTGATCCTGTGTTTCACACTTAACCACACCGATTCAGATGGAGGAATTTTTAATTCATCCAGCTTTTGATGGATCTGTCTTTCAAATTTATTTTCCATACCGTTCCTTTTGTTCAGATAATGAAATTTTTTTTAACCAGTCAATTAATAAAGCCCTGGCTCTTGCATATTGTGAGCGCGAAGTACCATCCGCAATGCCCAACATTTCACCAATTTCTACATGCGAATACCCTTCTACTGCGTGAAGATTAAAGATCGTTTGATAGCCCGTAGGCAGTTGCCTGATTAGGGCAGCTAATTCCTTTGCTTCTATTTGTATTACCGGATCCTCAAGAGATACAGGATGAAGTACTACGTCATTATACAGCAGATCATGCTGATATTTTTTATTTGTTTTCAAAAAATTTAAGGCGGAGTTCACCATTATCCTTCTGATCCATGCGCCAAGTTGCCCATCACCCTTAAATTGATGAAGGTGTTTAAACACTTTTACAAATCCTTCCTGTAGTACATCCTCCGCGTCAGTAAGGCTTTTGGTGTATCTAAAACAAACTCCCAACATTGCCGGCGCGAAACGATGATAAAGCTCATGCTGTGCTTCAGGTTTGCCCTTCAGTGCTTCCCGTAACAATTTATTATCATTCATATGTCCTATTGCAAATCGTTGACAAATGCTTTTTGGAGAACGTTGCACAGAATATCTCTTATTTTGCCACTATGAAATTAAAAGAGAAAGATTACGAATATATCTGGCATCCATATACCCACCAAACAGGCAGGTCTCATGCAATTCCTATTGTGAGAGGAAAAAAAGCCCTCCTGTTTGATGAAGATGGCAATAACTATATAGATGGCATCAGCAGTTGGTGGGTCAATGTGCATGGACATGCCAATAAATTCATCGCCAAAAAAATTTACCAGCAGGCAAAAAAATTTCAACATGTCATTTTTACTTCGTTTACTCACAGCCCCGCTATTGAGCTTGCTGAATTGCTACTCCAAAAACTACCGGGGAGCTTTAATAAAATATTTTATAGCGATAATGGATCAACTGCCACAGAGGTAGCGTTGAAAATGGGATTGCAGTACTGGCAAAATCAGGGTAACTCAAAACGCAATAAGATACTTGTGTTCCATAATGCATATCATGGTGATACTTTCGGCGCCATGAGTGTGAGCGAAAGAAATATATATACTTATGCTTTCAGGGAAAAACTTTTTGATGTAGTATTTATTGAAACGCCCACTCAGTATAATTTATCAGCATTAAAAGATCTAATAAACAGGTGCCAGGATGAATTGGCCTGCTTTATATATGAACCATTATTGCAAGGTGCAGGAGGTATGAAAATGCATCAGCCTGCCCATTTGGATGAATTGTTGGGGTTCATTAAAGAAAGAAACATCATTTTGATCGCTGACGAAGTTTTAACCGGTTTTTACCGAACCGGCAAAATGTTCGCGGGTGATTATCTGAAAACAACTGCTGATATCATCTGCCTGAGTAAAGGTCTTACAGGCGGCACTATGGCTCTCGGAATTACTGCATGTAAAAGCATTGTATACAATTCGTTTTTGGGTAAAGAAAAAACCAGAACCCTCTATCACGGTCATTCATTTACTGCTAATCCGCTGGCATGTACCGCGGCTACGGCCAGCTTGAAATTATTTGAAAAAACAAGAACGAAAAAAAATATCGAATTTCTAATTGTAGCAAATACAAAATTTAAAGAACGTTTACAGAAGTGGGAGCTTAAAACAAAGACAATAAAAAATATCCGTCAAACCGGAACCGTCGTGGCTTTTGAGATTGTAACCAGCGAAGATGATGGGTATTCAAATACTATTTCTGCTGACTTTGCTTCGTTCTGTCTTTCAAAAGGCGTATTTCTCAGGTCACTTGGAAATACAATTTATATAATGCCGCCTTACTGCATTACAAAAAAAGAATTGAAAAAAATTTTTAATGTCGTAATCAATTTCTTACAAACCCTTCCTGATCGCTGACGTATCCCCTTCAATGTAATGTTTAAGATTTTGGAGTGCCAATTCGTAATGCGGCCCGGTAACTTTATCTACCAATATCCCCTCCAGCCGCTTCCAACGATCATGTCCAAAGTCCGCTTCAACGGCCAGTACCAGAAACGTTCCATTTTTCGGATCCCTACTAACAATAAATTTATACCCGGTGAAATGATTCTTTCGATCGGAATGAGAGAAAACAATTGTATCATTTAATTCGCTTACAAATTGATATGCTAATTTCTTTCCCTTATTATCTGTCAACTCCATCTTCTTCTCATTTCGACTTAAAGAAATTTTAATTTTCTCACCTGTTTGAAGATAGGGATGCCAGTTTGGCCAATTGCGAAAATTAAGAATCTGGTATTTTACCGCCTTCGGTTTAGCTCTTATACTGATTGATCTTTCGACTTTTATTTTGGCTGGTAACACCAATGAAATCCCCAGGAAAATGAGGAACAATACACAAATAGCAATAATAATAAACTTCACTATCCGGATAAAACGATTTAAAATTATTCCCACCTAAAAACTTTTACAGCAATTATATAGATCACTATTCCCCATAAAAGCAGCAATCCTATTTCAGTTCTTACCTCCCATAAATTTTGACCTTCGAAAGCCACAGCCCGCAGCGCATTATTCAGGTGAGTGAGAGGCATTGCTTTTGATATCGGTTGCAGCCATTTTGGGAAAACCTCTACAGAGAAAAAAGTGCCACCAATAAGGAACTGTGGCAAGGTAATCAGGTTGGCAAATGGTGGAATTGTACTATCATGCTTTGCAAGCCCGCTGACTATAAAACCAAATCCCATAAATACGATGAGGCCAATGAAACTTAGTACGATCATTTCTATGAATGTCCGGAATCCATTAACTAGTGTGAATTCGAAGAAATAATAGCCAACAAGTATTATGATAACGGCTGTAAGCATTTGGAATATAACCCGGCTAAACATTTCCCCGAGTATAATAAAAGTGCGGCTGACAGGTGTTGCAAAAAATCTTTTTAAAACCAATGTATTTCTCAGGTTGAAAAACATAAAAGCAACACCGAATACTCCGGAGGCCAATAACGAGAAACCTAATTGTCCGGGAAGAATAAAGTCTATCGTTTTATACTCCCGCATTTGAGCCACATCTTTAGTATAATCAAAATCAAATAGCGCATATTCAGGCCGCTGTTTAAAAACCTGGTCACTCACTTTGTTGATGGAATTTTCAATGATAGCCTTTACCTGTGGCCACTGATCGTTACTGGAACTTGCGCTTTTAAAAGTGATCAGGTACGGGGGCTCCCCTTTAATATTCTTTTGGATATTAATAATACCGGAAATTCTACCTTTTTGTAAATCAGCGTTTAACTCGTTTCTATTTGCATATCGTTTAAAAATGATGGAACCTGAATTGCCCAGTGCCTGGTATAATACATTCGATGAATCAATATTATCTGCCAATGCCACTTTATAAATTCGCCTGCCTCCACTATCCCCTATAAAACCAAATACCAGGATGAAAATGAATGGGAATGCGAAACCAAAGATGACCGCTGAAGGACTTCGAAAAATCCCGGTAAGACTGGCCCTTGTAATTGCCAGCATGGCCTTCAACTGATTATAAGAGGACATACATAAGTTTTGTTGGGCGCAAATCTATTGGAGAAAAAATAATTTAAAGGGATAGTTTGAAATTCGGGACAGATGTCGTACTTTAGTATGACAAATGGCATACGATGAAGAAAAAATATTCAGATCTTAAAAAGCAAAATAAAAAAACTGAAAGCAACAAAGTGGAAGAACCTACTATAGAATGGAATGCTACCCGCCCGGTACACATGACCAAAGATTTTTCCTTCAATGAATTTAAAAAGATTGCTGATAGATTAAGCTTTACCCAAAAAGAATGGGCGGATATCTTACATATTTCGGAAAGAACTTTACAACGCTACGCAAGAGATAACGGCACCTTTAATTTCAGTGTTATTGATCGCATTCTCCTGGTTGACAAAATCATAAAGAGAGGTAAAGCAGTGTTTGGAACGGCTGATCAGTTTATTGCATGGCTCCGCTCAAATCCAACAAGTATCGAAGGCAGGCTTGGCCTTGAGGCGTTGGCCAGTTTTGATGGCGCCACAAAAATTTTGAATCAATTAGGCAGGATTGAACACGGTATCTTAGCATGATAACTTACCGTCTGGCATCAGAAAATTATGCGCTGGATCTCTCCGGTGAAGGGGCAGCACTTTATGGTGGCAGATGGAACCCGGCTGGCCTTAGAACTTTATATTCAGCTCAGCATGTCTCGCTGGCAATACTTGAAATACTTGTACGGACTTTGAGTGGCGTACGTCCTCAAGACTATTATCTTGTGATACTGGAAATGCCTGACAACAGCATTAATAAAATTGATTCGTCTTCTTTAAAAAATAACTGGAAAGTAAACATTGAGTATTCTCAATGGATAGGTGAGGAGTTTTTGAAAGAAAACGAATCTCTGGTATTGCAGGTTCCTTCTGCTATTGTGGAAAGAGAGAATAATTTTGTGATCAACCCTTTTCATAAAGATTTCAAGAAAGTCCGGATAATTGATCACGAGCCATTGATGTTGGATGAGAGACTGATGCAAGTTTAATTTATATGCATAGCATTTATATTATAACGGGAAGCAACATTGGCGACCGCTTGAAAAATTTAACGGTCGCTAAGCATCATCTGGAAAATTCAATTGGAAAAATTTTACAATCATCATCTATTTACGAGACAGCGCCATGGGGTAAAAGCGACCAGGAAAACTTTTACAATCAGGTACACCTTATGCAAACATCTTCCGATGCCCGATCCGTAATGGAAAAGTGCCTATCAATTGAAACCTGTATGGGACGGATCAGAACCATAAAAAATGCTCCCAGGCTGATAGACCTGGATATTCTTTTTTTTGATGATAACATAATAGATCTACCTGATCTAAAGATACCTCATCCCGAAATCCCAAACCGACGCTTTGTGCTGGAACCTATGGCAGAACTTGCCCCCGAACTTTTGCATCCCGGATTAGACAAAACAATAAAAACACTGCTTACTGAAACTAGAGACTCACTGGTGGTCACAAAGGCTACTGGCATATGATCTTCTTACTCATCCAGGAACGAAAATGATCTTTCCATTATTTCCGATTCATGCCCTTATTTTTGACTGTCAAATTATATGAAGTATCATTATATAACTATTGAGGGTAATATCGGTGCAGGTAAAACAACGCTGGCTCATCTATTAAGCAAAAAACTCAATGCCCGACTGATCCTGGAGGAATTTGCCGACAATCCTTTCCTCCCTAAGTTTTATGAAAATCAGCGTCAGTACGCTTTCCCTCTGGAATTATTTTTTATGGCCGAGCGATACAAACAACTAAAGGACCTGTTGCAGACGAAAGATCTGTTTCAACATGTTACTGTTTCAGATTACCTGTTTACAAAATGCCTGTTGTTCGCCAAGGTCAATTTACCGGAAGAAGAATTCCTGCTTTATCAAAAATTGTTTGATATAATTAATCCCCAGTTGATACAGCCTGACCTGTTAATCTATCTCCACGCACCGGTTCAAAAATTGAAAGAAAACATTAGAAAAAGAAACAGGGCGTACGAGCAGCAAATAGAAACATCCTATTTATTTTCTTTACAGGAAACCTACACGCAATATATAAAGCAGCACAGCATAAAAACTCTTTTCATTGAAGCAGCTACTGCCGATTTTTTAGGCAATGAAAAGCACATGGAGGCAGTTGTAGAGGCATTGGATAAAGATTATGAAGGAAGCCAAAATTATTTAATCCTTCCCTAAACAATGACGATGGCCCAAGCCAGGTACGACCCTTTTACTTCAATAAAAATTCCTGAATTCAAAAACTTACTTAAGGGAAGATTTATTTACATTATGGGGTTGCGAATGCTTGGCACGCTGGTTGGCTGGTGGATTTATAAGCTGACAAATGATCCGTTGGCGATTGGCCTTGTTGGATTATCAGAAGTGATTCCCGCTGTTTCCCTCGCACTGTACGCCGGACATGTAATAGATAAAACTGAAAAAAGAAGGCTATTGCTAACTGGGGTCATTATGTATTTTACTGCTGTATGTCTCCTGATATTTTTATCCACGAAATATGTAGCAAATAATTTTACTGCACATTGGATTGCAATATCAATTTACGTGGTCATCTTCGGCACAGGCGTAGTAAGGGCATTCACCGGCCCCATTTTCAGCACTATACTCGCATATATCGTTCCGAGGCATGACTTGCAAAATGCCACCACCTGGAGCCAGGGTACCTGGCTTTCCGCTTCCGTGACCGGGCATGCGTTGGGAGGTTTTTTGATAGGAAGTATTGGTATCAACAAGACATTGATTGTAATCGGCTGCTTTATTCTTTCATCCCTATTCTACCTTACAAAAATTACTGCAAAACCTCCCTCGATAATGAACCAGGCAAAGCGAACGTGGGCGAGCGTAAAGGAAGGACTACAATTTGTTTTTAAAACAAAAGAGTTACTGGGGGCATTTTCCCTTGACTTGTTTGCGGTATTATTCGGAGGTGCTGTAGCTTTGATTCCTATTTATGCCAGAGATATTTTAAAGGTAGGGCCGGAAGGCTTCGGCTTTTTAAATGGAGCCTCAGATCTTGGTTCTATATTTATTGTCGTTATCCTAACACTGTTTCCTATGAAAAGAAAACAGGGAACAAAACTGTTATTAGCAGTTGCAGGTTTTGGAATTTGCATTATCATATTCGGGCTTTCTAAATTATTCCTCTTATCTTTTTTTGTTTTGTTGATAGCGGGAATGCTGGATGGGATAAGCGTTGTAGTTAGAGGGACTATAATTCAGCTTAAAACACCGGATGAAATGAGAGGGCGTGTTTTGAGCGTAAGTTCTATGTTTGTAAACTCCAGTAATGAACTGGGGCAATTTGAAAGTGGGGTGACAGCCAAATTGTTTGGCACTGTACCGGCAGTTGTATTTGGAGGCAGCATGACGCTACTTGTGGTGGTAATTACCTGGATCAAGGCGCCAAGCCTAAGGAAGATGGAATATTAATAACTAAGCTATCAACAACTATTCGGGATATTTGAAAGATGATACATAAGATCTATACTTTGGCTTTTTGCATGTTTATAGCTTTGACTTGTTTTGCGCAACTACAAATTGTGCCAGGTGCTGAGCGAACAGAAGTTTATCTTCCCTTGCTAAAGGGAAAACGGATTGGACTATTTGCCAATCACACATCTGTAGTAAAAGAAACCCACCTGCTGGATACCCTGCTGAAAAGAGGAATTAATGTAGTAAAAATATTCGGGCCGGAGCACGGCTTCAGGGGTGGGGCTGCCGACGGCCAGAAAATCGAAAATTTTACTGACCCTGAAACAGGAATACCTGTAATTAGTCTTTACGGATCTCATCATAAACCAGATGCATTGAATTTAAAAGATTTGGACATACTGGTATTTGATATACAGGATGTAGGCACCAGGTTTTATACTTACATTTCTTCGCTTCAGTATTTCATGGAAGCGGCATTTGAAAACTCAAAGCCTTTAATGATCCTCGACAGGCCAAACCCTAATGGCTTTTATGTAGATGGGCCTGTGTTGGATACTAATTTTAAAAGCTTTGTAGGGATGCAACCGGTTCCGATTGTGTATGGAATGACCATTGGTGAATATGCAATGATGATTGCCGGAGAAAAATGGCTTAGTGATAAAGCGAATAAGAAGTATGGCTATTATTTAACCGCAGAAAATTCTCCTGACACACTGTTTCATTTCCTGGTAATAAAGAATGTAAACTATAACCATATTAGCAGGTATGTTTTACCTGTAAAGCCTTCGCCCAATCTTCCTTCTATCCAATCTATTTATTGGTATCCTTCTACTTGTTTTTTTGAAGGCACATCAATCAATGAAGGAAGGGGCACGGATAAGCCATTTGAAATATTTGGACATCCTTCATTTTCTAAAAAATTATTTTCGTTTATCCCTCATAGTACAGAAGGTGCCCCAAATCCAAAATTTAAAGATCAAAAATGCTATGGATGGAATGTCTCCGGAACTCCGGACGAAGTTTTGCAGGAAACAGGAAAACAAATTCAATTGAAGTGGCTCATCCAGGCTTATTGCCTGTTCCCAAATAAAGAAACCTTTTTCTTAAAAAACAATCATTTTAACCGCCTGGCGGGAAATGACATTTTAATGCAACAGATCAAAAAGGGTCTATCGGAAAGCGAAATAAGAAAGAGCTGGGAGCCCGCTCTCGCCCAATTCAAGCAGATAAGGAAAAAGTACCTGATGTATGATGACTTTGAATAATTACAGCTGTCAAAATCATTTTTATTTAACCTGGAAAAAATGAAAAAACTTCGGGTTGTTTTTATGGGAACGCCGGAGTTTGCAGTTCCTTCATTACAGCAAATTATTGAAGCTGGATATGATGTACCTGCAGTGATAACTGCGCCTGACAAACCCGCTGGCCGCGGAATGAAAATGCAGGAGAGTAAAATTAAAAAGAAGGCTATCCAATTCGGACTAAAAGTATTACAACCTGAAAAATTAAGAGACCCCCATTTTTTAGACGAATTGCAAATGCTTCAGGCAGACCTAAACGTAGTGGTAGCATTTCGTATGTTACCTGAAATAGTATGGAATATGCCTGCCAGGGGCACCATTAATTTACATGCATCTCTTCTTCCTCAATATCGTGGTGCAGCACCAATTAACTGGGCAATCATAAACGGAGAAAAAGAAACAGGGCTGACAACTTTTAAACTAAAGCATGAAATAGATACAGGTAATATACTGTTGCAAAAAAAGTTGAGCGTTGGCGAACAGGAAACTGCAGGGGAACTATACGACCGTATGAAAACTGAAGGCGCCGGATTATTAGTGAAGACACTCGATCTGTTATCCAAAAATAACATTGATGAGAAGGAGCAACTTTTCGCAGGTAATTTGGCTGAACCTGAGGTAGCGATTCTTAAACATGCTCCTAAAATTACTGCTGAGACTTGTGAAATTAACTGGAGCCACAAGGCCACGGATATTTTAAATTTAATACGGGGACTTTCGCCCTATCCTGCGGCCTTTACTTATTTGAATGATAAAAAGCTAAAAATTTTTGAAGCAATGGAGATAAAAAATGTTTCAAAAACCGAAGAAGGTAACTTTAGCACTGATCAAAAAACATATTTATATTTTGGATGCGGCAATGAAAATATTTCTGTGACAGATTTACAACTTGAGGGTAAAAAGAGAATGAAGATTGCCGATTTTTTGAGAGGCTGGCGACCCTGATTTTTACACCTGCTACTTTATAAAACTTATTTCACAATCAAACTTTTCCGGACTGGCTCCTAATTCTTCGGCGGCGGAGTTACTGATGATGATAGCGAGACCCTCATTTTGTTTTATTTCAGGAATTACATCGAGCACTTTGGCGAAAATACTTTTCCCGGTATTTTGATCCGTAACGCGGATAATGGTACCAGGCAATGCTTCATTATTGAAACAATAGTATTTGCCATCCTTCCAGCCGCTTGTTGATTTAAAAACTGAGCCACTGCCGCTTTCTCTAACCGGAGGCCGGTTACCAACTTGTTGATCATACATTTTTTTGAAATACCCCCCTGCAAAATTTGTATTGCCTTTAGAAGCGACACTCATTGAAACTACTTCGGGTCTGGTTCCCTGATCGAGCTTTGGTTCTGAAGATTGCTCGTTCGATTGCTTAGCAACATTTGCCGGGGGCGGAGGAGTATTTATTTTAGGTTCCTCCTTTTTAGCGGTCGCGGTAACTGCGGGTGTTCCCTGAGATTCATTCGTTCGGTTAGCCAATGAGGACTCATTTCTATCTACTTTTAAGAACCCTATAATAATGGGTGCTCCTATACTGATGTCATCAGATGCAAGATGATTCCAGTCTTTCAATAATTCTAATGGAACTTTATTGTAATTCGTACTGATGCGGTACAGGCCTTCTTTTGGCAATACTTTGTGCACAACCGGTAGCATGGAAGCAGATTCTTTAGCGGCCGGCGATTGCAAA
>MWWA01000108.1_pt1 | contig 21539 bp, 21 predicted proteins | sample 1047341 | NCBI WGS metagenome assembly MWWA01 (sample SAMN06349978, study PRJNA376086) | soil metagenome | isolation source: MS5-1 sample Antarctic (ecotone) soil | place: Antarctica | collected 2015-01-13
TTCCATTCTATAAAAAAACGATAGACACCGCTACAAAAAATCCTTCTTCAGCTCTTTACTCAACATACCAGTCAGATACTTTTGATCTCCGCGTAGCGGAAAATCTTTATATGCGACACGATTACCGGATCTTCATAATAGAATTTGGCACATCGGAAGGCAGACAAAGAATGTCATTTCCGGCAATAAGTGATTGGGCAGCAATTTCACCTCCGGGAAAATATTTGGCGACCCCTTGCATATCCAGCGCATCAGTAAACGTGAGTCCTTCATAGTGTAATTGATTTCTTAAAAGACCGGTAACGTTATTTTTTGAGATCGATGTGGCCGTATTGGGAGTGCTATCAATAGATGGAATATAAAGATGTGCGATCATTACACTGCCCGCCCCCGCCTCAAACATTTGTTGAAAAGGATAGAGTTCTAACGAATCAAGCTGTGCTACGGTTTTGTTGATCACCGGAAGATCGTAATGCGAATCAACGGCAACATCGCCATGGCCCGGAAAATGTTTTGCACAAGCAAGTACCCCGACATCCTGCAGCCCTTTCATGTATGCGATGCCATATTTTGCCACTTTGTATTTATCCTCACCAAACGACCGGTCATTGATTACAGGGTTGCCGGGATTGTTATTAATATCTACTACCGGGGCAAAATTTACATGAATCCCCATGCGTTTGCATTGCTCTCCAACCAGGCGGCCATAATCATATATCAGGTCGGAATTTTGCACAGCTCCCAGCATCATCTGGTGGTTCAGCGGGATCACACTGTCCATGCGCATACCCAATCCCCATTCTGCATCAATGGTCACCATCAGTGGTGTTTTGGCCATAGACTGAAACTGGTTGATCAGCTTTGCCTGGCGGTCAGGATTTCCCTGGAATAGAACAATGCCACCAATATTATATTTTTTTATGGCTGCGGATATAGAATCTTCCATGATCACAACTCCATCCCTGGTGATCTTACTTTCACGCAATACCATTAACTGTGTAATGCGTTCTTCATCACTCAGAGTATTGAACACGCTATCTGCCCATTGCTGCGCTTTTACTGTTTTTTGAATTTGGGCAGTAGAAAATTGAGTAGCAGAGGCGAGAATAATAATCGTAAGAAAAAATTTGTTCATTCAGCGGCGGTTTTAAATTTCACAGGTATCACGTCCTGATTGTAGTTGACGTTTTTTGATTGAAATTATCCAAAAATATTTTCTTCCATAGGATATTTGTCTTTAGCCTTTTAGATCTTGTATAATACAGATGCATTTGACCGGATGTATGTATCTTTTGGCGTTAGTGTTATCGGGCAATAGTTGCCGTACCCAAGACTCTTTTCAACCCAATCGCCATAGTTCATAAAAGATTAAAAGACAGTTAGCCCAGGAAAAATAAGGGCAGGTATACAATATGAAACTTAGCCGGAGGCACCGAGTGTCAGACGAAGTATTATTTATTTGTAGCTGTCTGCCTAATCAATAAAGGTCTCTTTTGAGACTGCCTTTATTTTTTTTGCTATCTCACCTTCTGTTAATTGATCGAAGGCTTTTTATTATTTGTTGTCTACCTATTGTTCTTGCTTTATTTCCACTCTTTAAAATTCTCATCTTCAAAAACATCGGCGATAAGTTTGTCGTCTCCGTTTTGGTGCATTTTTTTGAAGGATTTTTCCCAACATCTTCTTGGCTCCTGTTTAGGCTTTATTATGATATAGCCCTTTTCAAGAATAAGTTCAACCGTGTCTGTTATATTATATTTTTCTATCAGAGTCTTCGGTAATCTGATACCCTTGTAATTGCCAATTGATATGACTGAAATGTCCATAATTTATAAATTGATGTTATTACAAAGTATTACAGCAGTTTCAATTTTCCAAATTTCATTATGTGTCGCCACGTCCTGAAAAAAATTGATTTTCTTAATTGAAACTATCTAAGAATATTTTTTTCCCACAGCATACAAATTTACATTTCAATGGAATGTCAAAATGGAATTGAAGGATAATGGATTTGTTACAAATATGATTAGCTATGCTACCGATTGACTACCCAAATACATCATTTAAAGAATCAAATAAATTTTAGAAAAATAGCTTCGGGGATATATGCACCTGCTGCCACTGCTATAATCATTAATTTTGCGGATCAAAAAAACAGGGGGTATTGTGACCGATATTATTAATTTATTACCTGAAAATATTGCCAACCAGATTGCAGCCGGTGAAGTGATCCAACGCCCTGCAAGCGCTGTGAAAGAATTGCTCGAAAATGCAGTAGATGCCGGAGCTACCGAAATCAGGCTGTTTGTAAATGATGCCGGAAAAGCTCTGATACAAGTAACAGACAACGGTGTGGGCATGAGCGAAACAGATGCCAGGATGGCTTTCGAAAGACATGCAACTTCCAAGATCAAAACAATTGATGATCTTTTCCAGATCAAAACAATGGGCTTCCGTGGAGAAGCTTTGGCAAGTATTGCCGGCGTGGCCCAGGTAGAACTGAAAACAAAAAAAGCCGGTGAAACTGTAGGCACATGTATTGAAATAGAAAACAGCATCGTAGTATCCCAGGAGCCGGTAGCGACAAATGAGGGCACCAGTATTTCCATGAAAAATCTGTTTTTTAATGTGCCCGCCCGCCGAAATTTTTTAAAAAGTAATACTTCCGAATTGCGGCATATTGTTGATGAATTTATCCGGGTCGCCCTTTCTTTTCCTGGTATCTTTTTTTCACTTTCTTCTAATGGCCAGGAGATTTATCACCTGGAAAAAGGCAGCCTCAAGCAGCGGATCATGCAGGTGCTCGGAAACGGTTACCAGGCTAAGCTGGTGAATGTAAAAGAAGAAACGGATTACATGACTATTTATGGTTTTGTGGGCAAGCCTGAGACGGCAAAGAAAACCCGCGGCGATCAATATTTTTTTGTGAATAACCGCTTTATTAAAAGTCCTTACCTGAACCACGCAGTAATGAATGCTTTTAATGAAATGATTGCAAAAGATAGCTTTCCGCTGTATGTATTATTCATTGATCTTGATCCATCACATCTTGATATTAATGTACATCCCACAAAGCAGGAGATCAAATTTGAAGATGAAAAGATCATTTATGCCTTTGTGCAATCCGCGGTGAAACATGCACTCGCCCAATACAGCATCACCCCCACGCTTGATTTTGAGCTGGATCACACCATCCAGCAAACAGAGGCTGTGAGCAAACCTTTTACCGCAGAAAACAGGATGAGCGCAACCGGGTCTTCCTTATACAAAACATTTACTCAAAAAAACCAGGCACATTTTATTGAAGGAAGAAGCGATCTGCAACATTGGGGCAACCCACCAGCCGAAAAACCGCCGGGAGAAGTTTCAACCGGACAAACATCCTCATATCATACCGAGACATCCAATGGGTCATTAGCGGGAATGTCCGCTGTTTCAAAAGATAAAAGCCCATCTACAGAAGAACACGTCCAGGTTCATAAGACGTTCATCATCGCTGAAAACGAAAATGGTTTTATTGCCATTCACCAGCAAAATGCGCATGAAAGGATCTTGTATGAACAATTTTCAAAAGCGCTGCAGGGAAAGCCGCTTCCTATCCAGCGAAGCCTATTCCCCGTTACGCTGGAGCTGACACCGGCGGATGCAGTATTAATGCAGGAATTACTTCCCGACCTGTACTTGTTGGGATACCAGGTGGAGCCTTTTGGCAGGCAATCATTTGTGATACAGGGTTCACCGGCCGATGTTGCGGAAGGCAATGAAAAATCTCAGCTGGAAAATATGCTGGAACAATATAAACACTTCAGTGCGGATGTTACTTTTTCTAAACGTGAAAAATTATTGAGATCGCTGGCCTGGCAGCGCTCCGTAAAGCCCGGTACTTCCTTATCCAAAGAAGAATGCAGCAGATTGTTGAATGATCTTTTTGCCTGCGCTATTTGCAATACCACGCCCAATGGCAAGCCGGTATTTCTTGAATTTAAAAAAGGGGAGCTGGAAAAAATGTTCGGGAGGTAAGTCAAAAAATTTCTCTTTCCTGCGCCCTCAGCCATCTTTCCGGAATTTCATTGTTACTGGCAAATACATAGTCGTTATAGCTACAGGCGATCATTTTTTTATCCGGTAATTGCATCCACCAGCGCCCTGTTTTTTTGCTTTGTAAAAAGACGGTATCAATTTCCGCAAACACGGTATGATATTCATTAAAATTTGCCAGGTCCTTTAATTCAGCTTCCTGCTTACTACGGCTTTTCCCATCAATAAAATACCAGATCATCTGGGCAATTTGCATCGCGGTAATATTTTTTTCATCTGTGGCAGGTTCATAACCAAAGATACCGGCAGCAGAAAGTACGGGGCTTAGGCCGGCATACCTGAAAAGGCTGCACGCTTCTTCACCTGAGAGCCCATTAGGGCTGATGCCACCAGACGGTGCATCACTATGACGGAGGGCACTCATATCGAAACTAAAAATGTCCGAATTGCGGATGACAGGCTCCATTTCTTCCGGCTGTTCTTTTACCACCCCTACCCGGAAACAATCAAAACGAAGTTTGTCTATTGTTTCCAACATTCGCGGATGAACAAAATAGCTTTGGAATGCAATGTGATTATAATGCTTTACAAAGTTGGGTTCGCTCGTCAGCATTTCCAGCAGAAAATTTTCCGTATTCAGGTTAGATTCGCCCATCATATCAATCCTCGCATCCACCACCGTAGCTTCAACAAGGCGACCTGTTTCTTTAAATGCTGTATATATGGCTAGGGTCAGGTCATGGGAGCCACCGATCACGATTATCGTTTTATTAATGGAAAAGAGTTCTTTGAGGATGATGCGAATGGCAGCATAGCTGTCCGCTAAAGAGGAGCCGCAATCAATATTGCCAATATCAGCAATCGCAATGTCGGGATGCCAGTGGTATAATTTGTATAGTTGCGATCTTACAGCATCTGCCGCATTTTTTTTAGGTAAATAGCCGGCACCCCGGTATTCATTTACACCAACAATAACCATATCTATATTGGTAAGATCAGGGAATTGATGTTCATGTAAGCGTATCTGGTTGCCAAGCTGCTGATCCCCGAAGGCATTGTCATTATTCAGGAGCCTGCTATTGACCGGGGATAAATATTCATGAAGATCGTTCATTCGGTTTTTTGCTGACAAACCTAAGTATAAATTTAAGACGGGGTTCACCCTTGATGTCGATATCGCGGTCCGGCGGTTAGGAATAAGAGAACTGGCTTACTTTTGCATCATGGAGAATCTGAAGGAGTTGATCGCAAATTCCAGAAAAGAAATAGAAACATACCCCGCTTCGGGCAATGGGGAGGCAGAGTCATTTAGGATAAAATTTTTGGGTAGCAAAGGCATCATCAAATCACTGATGTCAGAAATGAAGAATATCCCCGCGGAAAACCGGCGTGAGATGGGTCAGATATTAAATGACCTTAAGCTGGCGGCTGAAACAAAGTATGATGAGATAAAAAAAACGGCTCCGATTGCTACATCTGCTGCTGATTCCAACATAGACCTTACACTGCCGGGAACAATTTTACCTGTAGGCAGCAGGCATCCTATCAGCATTGTGAGAAACAGGATCGTTTCCATTTTTCAAAGAATAGGATTTGTAGTCGCCGAAGGTCCGGAGATAGAAGATGACTGGCACAACTTTACTGCGCTCAATCTTCCTGCCGACCACCCGGCCCGTGACATGCAGGACACATTTTATATTTCAAAAGATCCTGATTGGATGTTGCGCACACACACGAGCAATGTGCAGATAAGAGAAATGGAAAAAGGAAAGCTTCCCTTACGCATCATTTGCCCGGGGCGTGTGTACAGGAATGAAACGATCAGTGCCAGAGCTCATTGCTTCTTTCACCAGGTGGAGGGCCTTTATATTGCAGAAGATGTTTCCTTTGCGGATCTCAAGCAAACGCTGTATTTTTTTGTAATGGAAATGTTTGGGGCAGATGTAAAGATTCGTTTTCGTCCTTCATATTTTCCGTTTACGGAGCCGAGTGCAGAAATGGATATTTCCTGCCTGATCTGCGGCGGGGAAGGATGTAGTGTTTGCAAACAGACGGGATGGGTAGAAATATTAGGATGTGGTATGGTGCATCCAAATGTAATGGATAATTGCGGTATCAATAATGATCAATACACCGGTTATGCTTTTGGGATGGGTATTGAGAGGATTACCATGCTAAAGTACCAGATCAAAGATCTCCGGCTGTTTAGCGAGAATGATCTGCGTTTCTTAAGGCAATTTATAGCAGCAGTATAAAGAGATAATTTTTTAAAAGATGACAATAACAATTGGTGTGTGCGGGGCAGGAACGATGGGTTATGGTATTGCACAATTGGCTGCCCAGTCAGGTTTTGAAACCATCCTGTACGATGTGAATGAAGAAGCTCTGCAAATAGCAGAAAAAAAGATTAAGGAAAACCTCGAATTTCTCCGGCAGACAAATAAAATCAACTCAGCAGAAAGCGATATCATCAGTCAGCGGATCTCATTTACATCAGACATCGAAGATTGTTTTGCCCAGGTTATTATCGAAGCCATTGTAGAAAATGCGACAGCGAAAATTGACCTTTTTAAAAAACTTGCTGCTTTTAATAACGATGACACGATCCTTGCATCTAATACTTCATCTATTTCAATCACTGAAATACAAAAAGAAATTCTTTTTCCTGAACGTGTGGCTGGTATGCATTTTTTTAACCCACCTTACATCATGAAATTAGTAGAGGTAGTAAAAGGTGAAATACATAATGAAGAGATCATTAAAGCGATTACAAACATCTGTCGGCAGTTAGGAAGAGTCCCCGTTATTTGCCAGGATTCGCCCGGATTTATTGTAAACAGGATTGCACGTCATTATTATTTGGAATCTTTGAAAATTGCTGAAGATGGAATTGCTTCGGTTGAAGATATTGATGCCATCCTGGAAGCCACCGGTTTTAAGATGGGGCCTTTTAAACTTATGGATATGATCGGAATGGATATCAATCTTGCTGTTTCAGAAATAATCTATAGTGCATTCGATAACACTGAGAGATTCAGGCCATCAGAACTTCAAAAACAAAAAGTAAAGGATGGGGAGCTTGGTAAAAAAACCGGCAAAGGATTTTATGAGTACTCCTGAGCTGTCTTTATAAAAACTATTATTTTTCGTTTCAATTAACCCTCACAATTGCCAATCTCACTATCGCAGCCTGCAAAAAAAGTTTTGGTGACAGGTGCTGCCGGGCTGGTGGGACAGCAGCTTTTGAAGCAGTTAACCGAAGCAGACCTGGAAGTCATTGCCCTGAAGCATGCTGCCGATATCTCCTTTCAGCATCCCCGCGTGCAGGTAAAAACGTGTGACATCCTTGACATTGTTTGCCTGGAAAAATATATGGAGGACGTGGAGTGCGTTTTTCACTGTGCTGCCATCGTTTCTTTTGAAAAGAAAGACAAAGACAGGCTGCTACAAATAAATGTAGCAGGTACTGCCAATGTGGTTAACGCCTGTCTGCATACTGGCGTGAAAAAATTAATTCATGTTAGTTCCGTTTCTGCACTGGGGCGCATCAGGCCGGGAGAAATGATCAATGAAAAAGTGATGTGGACAGAAGAAACAAGCAACAGTGTCTACGGAAAATCAAAATATCTTGGAGAAATGGAAGTATGGCGGGGTATTGGGGAAGGATTAAATGCCGCTATTGTTTGTCCCTCCCTGATCCTGGGAGGAGACAACTGGCACGATGGCTCGTCGGCTATTTTCAAAAAGGCTTATGAAGAATTTAAATGGTATGCACCGGGTGGTGGCGGTTTCATAGATGTGAGGGATGTAGCCAGGGCGATGATCATGTTAATGGATAGCAATATTTCAAGGGAGAGGTTTATTTTAAGCGCTGAAAATTTACCTTACAGGCATGTCTTTGATGCGATTGCAAAATGTTTTGGTAAAAAACCTCCTTCAGCAAAAGTGACGCCTTTCTTAAGTGAATTGGTCTGGCGACTGGAGTCAATTAAAGCAACATTTACCGGCAAAAAATCGTTGCTAACAAAAGAAACCGCTCGTACGGCCATGTCAACGGTGTATTATGACAGTTCAAAATTTTTACAAGCCTTTCCGGATTTTAACTACACACCCATTGACGAAACCATTAGGCATACCTGCAGAACGTTAACGAAAAAATTTCAACTTACTAATTATCGGAAGATCTAATTATGCAATTACAACATTCACATTATAAAAAAATGCACAGCCAGATGAAATACTATTTAATTCTTCCGGTAATTGTATTTGCAAATTTCTTTTTGTTTCCCCAGCCCGTTATTGCGCAGCAACCATACTTCACCGTAAAGGGAAAGGTGATGGATAAAACAAGTAACGAATCACTCGCAGGTGCATCAGTTTTCGCGGAGAATACCACTTTTGGTGTTGCCACAGATGCAGAAGGAAATTTTACGATTAAATTACCAACAGGTGGTTACTCTCTTGTGGTGACAGTTACCGGCTACGAAACAGAATCTATCCGCATCAGTAATAGCAGCCCGCAAAATGATAATGTGATCTTGGAATTGCAGCCGCAAATAAAATCGTTAGAAGAAGTTTCGATCGCTCTCACCACTGAAGTAAAAGACGGGTGGGAGAAATTCGGACAGTTCTTTACAAGCAAATTTATCGGCCAATCAAAAAATGCAAAACAAACAGTAATTAAAAACCAGGAGACGCTACACTTTTATTTCAGCAAAAAAAGAAATCGTTTAAAAGTGTTGGCTGATGAGCCGGTGACGGTGGAAAACAATGCCCTGGGTTATATCCTGCACTTTGCCATAGACTCGTTTACTTATGAATATTCAAACACTACAAGTCTTTTCATTGGGTATCCCTTATTTGAAGAAATGAAAGGCACACCGGAGCAAACAGATACCTGGCATAAAAACCGTCTTGCTGCATACCAGGGTTCTATGTTGCAATTTATGCGCAGCCTGTATAATCAAACGCTCGCACAAAGCGGTTACGAATTGCAGTTCATGGTAAACAACGGCGTGGAAGATGTACCCGTGCCATTGCAAAATATTTATGCTGCTATGAATTTCACAATGAGCGATAGCACCCAGGTAGCATCGGTTCATCCGGCCCTGGAGTCAATAGCAGTGGTATATAAAAATGTAAAACCGGAAGAGGCTTTTCTCGCCCTCGATACGCTGGCGCACAAGCGTTACCAAATCTCTAAATTATTATTTGCGCCAGGTGAATCTGTTTTTATTGAAAAGAATGGTTATTACTTCGATCAGACTGACCTGATCACAAACGGTTACCTGGGGTTTAAAAAAATTGCCGATATGCTGCCCTATGATTATTCTCCTGTTGCAGATATGAACAGAACTTTAAAAGCAAAAGAAACAGAGTAAAAGTATTATTCACTTTTCATCTTTCTTATTTTATCCCACATTTCCGGAAGCCTTTTTAATAGCACCAACTCTTTTCTTTTGGCATAAAAATCTTCAATGGGCGTGCCCCAGTAAGATTTATTTCCCTCTATGCTGGAGGTAATGCCGGCTTGTCCCATTACAATGGCGTTGTCACCAATGGTAATCATTTTGTTCACACCCACCTGCCCCCAGAGTGTCACACCATTTCCCAAAACGGTACCCCCGGCGATACCCACCTGCGCCGCAATCAGGCAATTTTTTCCTGTGACCACTTCATGACCGAGGTGCACAAGATTATCAAGCTTTGTGCCCTCACCTATAATTGTTGAAGCGCTCACACCCCGGTCAATGGTGCAGTTGGCGCCAATCTCCACTTTATTTCCAATGATCACTGAGCCACAACTATGCATTTTTTTATACCATACTTCCCTGTCCTTTTTTGTATTCATGTAGAAGGCATCACTGCCAATAACAGCACCGGAATGAATGGTAACGTCATTACCAATGCTGGTGTAGTCGTAGATCGAAACATTCGCATGGATGATGCAATTGTTTCCTATGGAAACATGATGGCCGATAAATACATTGGGTGCAATGATCGTCCCTTCGCCAATTTCGGCACTATCGCTGATCATCTTTTGTGCGGGCTCGTAGGGACGAAAATGTTTTACGATCTTTTGATATGCTTCAAATGGTTCAGTAGTAATGAATAAGGTTTTTCCTTCCGGAACAGAAGTCTCCTGGTTGATAATAATAAATTCTGCTGCACTGTTCAGGCAAGTATCATAATATTTTGGGTGATCAACAAATACAATGTCGCCCCCTTCTGCCTGGTGTATCTCGTTGATACCGGTTGGCGAAGCAGTGGTGTTCCCTTTGACTTTTGCATTGATAAATTTTGCGATCCAATCCGCAGAAACCGGTGTCGCTCTCACCACTGAAGTAAAAGACGGGTGGGAGAAATTCGGACAGTTCTTTACAAGCAAATTTATCGGCCAATCAAAAAATGCAAAACAAACAGTAATTAAAAACCAGGAGACGCTACACTTTTATTTCAGCAAAAAAAGAAATCGTTTAAAAGTGTTGGCTGATGAGCCGGTGACGGTGGAAAACAATGCCCTGGGTTATATCCTGCACTTTGCCATAGACTCGTTTACTTATGAATATTCAAACACTACAAGTCTTTTCATTGGGTATCCCTTATTTGAAGAAATGAAAGGCACACCGGAGCAAACAGATACCTGGCATAAAAACCGTCTTGCTGCATACCAGGGTTCTATGTTGCAATTTATGCGCAGCCTGTATAATCAAACGCTCGCACAAAGCGGTTACGAATTGCAGTTCATGGTAAACAACGGCGTGGAAGATGTACCCGTGCCATTGCAAAATATTTATGCTGCTATGAATTTCACAATGAGCGATAGCACCCAGGTAGCATCGGTTCATCCGGCCCTGGAGTCAATAGCAGTGGTATATAAAAATGTAAAACCGGAAGAGGCTTTTCTCGCCCTCGATACGCTGGCGCACAAGCGTTACCAAATCTCTAAATTATTATTTGCGCCAGGTGAATCTGTTTTTATTGAAAAGAATGGTTATTACTTCGATCAGACTGACCTGATCACAAACGGTTACCTGGGGTTTAAAAAAATTGCCGATATGCTGCCCTATGATTATTCTCCTGTTGCAGATATGAACAGAACTTTAAAAGCAAAAGAAACAGAGTAAAAGTATTATTCACTTTTCATCTTTCTTATTTTATCCCACATTTCCGGAAGCCTTTTTAATAGCACCAACTCTTTTCTTTTGGCATAAAAATCTTCAATGGGCGTGCCCCAGTAAGATTTATTTCCCTCTATGCTGGAGGTAATGCCGGCTTGTCCCATTACAATGGCGTTGTCACCAATGGTAATCATTTTGTTCACACCCACCTGCCCCCAGAGTGTCACACCATTTCCCAAAACGGTACCCCCGGCGATACCCACCTGCGCCGCAATCAGGCAATTTTTTCCTGTGACCACTTCATGACCGAGGTGCACAAGATTATCAAGCTTTGTGCCCTCACCTATAATTGTTGAAGCGCTCACACCCCGGTCAATGGTGCAGTTGGCGCCAATCTCCACTTTATTTCCAATGATCACTGAGCCACAACTATGCATTTTTTTATACCATACTTCCCTGTCCTTTTTTGTATTCATGTAGAAGGCATCACTGCCAATAACAGCACCGGAATGAATGGTAACGTCATTACCAATGCTGGTGTAGTCGTAGATCGAAACATTCGCATGGATGATGCAATTGTTTCCTATGGAAACATGATGGCCGATAAATACATTGGGTGCAATGATCGTCCCTTCGCCAATTTCGGCACTATCGCTGATCATCTTTTGTGCGGGCTCGTAGGGACGAAAATGTTTTACGATCTTTTGATATGCTTCAAATGGTTCAGTAGTAATGAATAAGGTTTTTCCTTCCGGAACAGAAGTCTCCTGGTTGATAATAATAAATTCTGCTGCACTGTTCAGGCAAGTATCATAATATTTTGGGTGATCAACAAATACAATGTCGCCCCCTTCTGCCTGGTGTATCTCGTTGATACCGGTTGGCGAAGCAGTGGTGTTCCCTTTGACTTTTGCATTGATAAATTTTGCGATCCAATCCGCAGAAACCGGTGAAGGAAATTTCATGTTATTTATTTAGTGATAAAGATAATCTACTCATGCTTGTCTCTTTTTGTAGAAAAAAAACGGGAGTGTAAAAATTTTTACAAAAATTTTTTTACAAAAAATCGCTCCCCGTCCAAAGTGCACTGGCATTTTAAATCCAAATGTATGCCCGGGTTTTATGGGTGCAACATAATAACGTGGCTACAACCGATCGCCTGAAACCCTTATCCCATCAATGTTTCAAACGATTTTATTTTTGTGCAGTTGAAAATATAATTATTCTCCCGGGTCAGTATAGAAAGAAAATCTTAGTCAGTGATCTAAAAATTGATTCACCTTATCCACAAAGCGTGCAGGAATGTTGATAAAATAGTTTAGAAAAATTTTCCTGATAGTAAAATTTCTTTTTAATATTGCGTAGGAAATTTTGTTTCCTGTACTTACTAACCCATCATTATACTAAAGCCCGGACGATTAAGACGGGCTTTATTATTTCTAAGGCGATTAATTTACATCTTCAATTTTCAAACAGATTTCATTGCATCAATATTTTATAGTTCACAAACCGTTTCAGGTCTTATCCCAATTTTCACCGGAAGGTGATAAAAAGACACTCAAGGATGTTTTTGATGTGCCATCAAATGTTTACCCGGTTGGCAGATTGGATTATGACAGTGAAGGGTTGCTCATCATTACCGACGATAAAAAAATTCATACCCTCTTACTCAATCCAAACCAGGGACATGAAAGAGAGTATTGGGTACAGGTGGAAAATAATATCACTGACGAAGCTATAAAAAAACTGGAAGCAGGTGTTACGATCAGCGATAAAGGAACCACTCATCTTACTGCGAAATGCAAAGCAGGCATTTTCTCTTCGCCACCTGATGTTGCAGAAAGATTTCCTCCTATACGCGAAAGAAAAAATATTCCGGATAGCTGGCTAAAACTTATTTTAACGGAGGGGAAAAACAGGCAGGTGAGGAAGATGACCGCTGCTGTGGGTTTTCCAACCCTTCGCCTTATACGCTATCGTATCGAAAAACTTACAATTGATAAGTTAGAACCCGGAGAAATGATAATTTTAACTCAGACGGAATTATATAACTTGCTGAGATTATCCAAAAAGTAACTTGTTATGGTTAAATCAATGACGGGCTTTGGCAGGGCAGAACACACTGAAAACGATAAAACTTTTCTGGTAGAGTTAAAATCCTTAAATGGAAAACAGCTTGAATTAAACTTAAAGATTCCTGCACTCGTGAAGCCATATGAGTTTGATATCAGGAGCATGCTGCAGGAAAATTTATTGCGGGGCACCGTTGAATGTCTCATCCTGATCAAACAAAACGGATCAACACGCCCGGTAGTTATCAATACAGAATTGATAAAATCTTATTATACGCAAATGAGCGAGGTAGCAAACGAATTACAAATTGATACAAATTCCGTATTAGGTTCTCTGCTGCGGTTACCGGAAGTTGTAACTCCAAGTACGGAAGTTTTATCAGAAAGTGATTGGAAAGAATTAAAAAGCGTGTTGCAAAACGCGATAGATGAATTAGATTTTCACCGTAAAGACGAAGGTAAATCTCTGTATAATGAATTAAGATTACGCATAAAAAATATCAATGCCCAGGAAGAAGAAATTTTAAAACTGGAACCCAGGAGAAAAGATCGTATGCGCCAGCAACTCCTTCAATTAATGGAAGAAAACCTGGGCAAAGAAAATTATGACAAGAACCGTATGGAGCAGGAGGTTATTTATTACATAGAAAAAATAGATATCAGGGAAGAACAGGTGAGATTAAAAAATCATTGTGAATATTTTTTAACTGTGTTAGATAGCCAGGATGAAGTGAAAGGGAAAAAGCTTGCTTTCATTGTGCAGGAAATAGGCCGCGAGATTAACACCACCGGATCGAAAGCATATGATGCTGATATTCAAAAATGCGTAGTGGTAATGAAAGACGACCTGGAAAAAGCCAAAGAGCAACTTTTTAACGTGCTGTAATTTTTCAGGTTGTTCAAGGTGTGTAAAAGAAAATAATTTTGAAAATATATATTTTGAGATTTTTACCTTGCCTTCTCTTCATCCTGTTTTTTGGTTCGTGTGTCAGCATTGATGAGTTTGAAAAGAATGCAAAGATTCCTTCACAGCAGTGGTATTATAAAAATGTTCCTGAGTTTACCTTTCATGTCTCAGATACCATCGCACTGTACAATATTTACCTGACGCTTCGCCACACTGACAAATACAATTACAACAATATCTGGCTTCGCCTGGGTATTACGAGGCCTGGTGACTCTGCCACCTTTCAAAATGCAAATCTCATACTGGCTAATGATGCCACAGGATGGGAAGGCAGCGGGCTCAATGATATCTTCGAAGTAAGAAAATTGATCAGCAGGGGGCCGGTTCCATTTAACAGGCCAGGAGATTATACTATTTCTGTAGCCCATATTATGCGTGAAAATCCATTAGAGAATATTCTAAATGTTGGCATCCGTATCGAAAAAGCGGCAAAGCCTTAGCCTAAGACACCCGCCTCATCAATATTTCACTTCCATTATGACACTGTTGAAAAATGTTATAGGAAAATTCAGAATAAAAAAATTGCAGACCATATATGTCTTATACTGGATCCTGCTCACATATATCATTGCGGCACTTGTCTTTTGGTTTATTGCGTTGAATAACCAGGTTACTGAGTTGGCCAGCTACCGGCTTCATCTCATAGATAAAAACGATAAAAATGTGGAAGTGCTGTACCAAAAAGTAGCAGAATACAGGCAACGAAAAACGACTCAGTATCTCGCTGAAGGCATCACTTTTTTACTGCTCATTATTGCCGGAGCCATTTTTGTTTTTCGGGCTATCCGACGTCAGTTTTATCAAAGTCAGCAGCAGCAAAATTTTATGATGGCCATTACCCATGAATTAAAAACCCCGATAGCGGTAACAAAACTGAACCTGGAAACACTTTTGAAAAGAACGCTTCAACCTGAGCAGCAGCAAAAGCTGATCAGCACTACTATCCAGGAGGCAGACAGGCTGAATGCATTATGCAATAATTTGCTGCTCACCAGCCAGATGGAAGCTGGGGGTTATCATATCATTAGGGAAGTGATACCGTTCACATCGCTTGTTGCGGCCTGTATCAAGGATTTTACACAGAGGTATCCTCAGAGGCAATTAATGCTGGAGGACGGTGAGGAAGTCTCCGTTAATGGCGACAACATGTTACTTTATCTTGTTGTAAATAATCTGTTAGATAACGCGATAAAATACTCGGCTAAGGAAGATATAGTTTTGATAAAAGTAATGCAGGAAAGATCAATCGTGACACTGCAGGTTGCGGATGAAGGCATAGGAATAGATGAGATGCAACGAAAGAAAGTTTTTGAAAAATATTATCGCGGGGCAAGGCGGCAAACCAAGGGAACCGGGCTGGGCCTGTATCTTACAAAAAAAATCGTGGAGCAACATGGTGGATCCATTCACATACAACCCAACAACCCACGTGGTACTATTTTCACCGTTCAATTTCCCTCAGCCGGAAAATAAAAACTATGAATAGCGAAAAGCGATCATCTATTTTATTAGTGGAAGATGAAGAAAATCTGCAGGAAGCATTGCGCATGAATTTCGAAATGGAGGGGTATGAAGTAACCTCGGCCTACGATGGCGTCGCTGCACTGGATGCCATTGCCAATGAGTATTTTGACCTCATCATCCTTGACCTGATGATACCGGAGATTGACGGCCTGTCTGTGTGTGAAAGTATTCGTCTCACAAATTCGGATGTGCCTATCCTGATATTGAGTGCAAAAAATAACAGCAGCGATCGTGTCCTGGGTTTAAAAAAAGGCGCTGATGATTATTTATCCAAACCCTTTGACCTGGAAGAATTATTGATCAGGGTAAAAAAATTAATACTGAAGAGCCGGAAGATGACATCAGTTGCCCACGTTCCGGAGCAATACACTTTTGGAAAAAATAGTGTGAATTTCAAATCACTTGAATGTGTGACGGCTGATGGTGATAATATCAGTCTTACAAAAAAAGAAGGTATGCTGCTGAAGCTGCTGATCGAAAATAAAAATGAAGTTGTTACCCGCGAAAAAATATTACAATCTGTTTGGGGTTATAATGTTTATCCAACCACCCGCACTATTGATAATTTTATCCTCAGCTTCCGTAAATATTTTGAGGACGATAGCCGGAATCCAAAATATTTTCATTCCGTGAGGGGTATGGGTTATAAGTTTACTGAAAGCTAAGAAACCTGTTTATCCAACAATGATACCACCTCCGAAGCTTTTTCATATACCGCCTGCAACTGATCATGATCTGATGCCGGTGCATACACATGCAGCTCCAGATCGTCAATCAATGAATTGAGCATTAAAGAAGTTCCCAGGCTGATCCCGCTACTATCCAGCTCTTCATTCAGCCGCTTCCTGGTCAATTCTTCGGTGGGTACTTTTAATTTTGCTGCGAGGTATCTTTTAAGAGAAGCATCGAGGGTGCAATAAAAACCCCGGTTATTATTTTCCAGTAATTTTTCATATGCCGTGCCCAAAGGATTTTCAGGTATGCTGAAATCCGTTATATATTCAGGCTCGGGCGCACATGGCGGCGCAGTATTTTTGGCGAGCACTTTTTTCTCTGCAGCCTGTTTCGCTCTTTTTTTTGTAACATAAAATAACAGGAAAGCTGCGGCAAGAGCTACACCGGAAAATATGGCTGACCTCGTTTTCCATTTATCATTGTCGTTTTCATCCTCGCCGGAGGCAGCTTTTACATATGTTTCTTTCACAGTCCTTTTGCCGGGCGACACATCCAGCATCAGTGCGGGAGAAGTAGCGGTGTTATAACGGCCGGTAACGGGTTCGAAATAAGAAAATGAAACAGACGGCAAAGTATATTTCCCTTTTTTCGATACAGTAAATGGATAGACAAATTCTTTTGAGCCTTGCATCGGAACGGAATATTTATCAATGTCTTCGGTAACTTTTGGTTCATAGCCGTCAATTCCTTTTGGCCATGCAACCTTAGGAGCATTGATCATTTGAATATTGCCGGCACCGCTGATGGTGATCTTTAAATTGCCCGCATCATCAGTCGTGATGTTTTTCTTATCCACTCCTGCATTAAGCTTGAAACTACCTACGGCGCCTTTGAAACCGGCTGGCTTTTCTGACTCGGGCAGGGGCTTCACCGTTACCGTGACAGGTTCGCTTTTTAATGTCACATTTTCCTGGATCACCGAACCCATTGGCGTAGCTTCATCGGCAAATTCCTTTAGCATATCAAAAAATAAATCACCCTTTTGCCTTCCTGCATATTCCTGTTTCAGGAAGGTGATCTTATTTTCCGCAACCACGGGGTCAAGCATGAGTTGCCCGGTTTGCAAGGGATAAAGCTGCACCTTTCTAAGGGTATAAACATTGTAATCCCTGCCCTTGTATTTTTCAACTTTGGATGTACCATTGAGGCTAAGCTCCAGATCGCTCACAGAGAAACCATTGAATGACGGTGCCTTTGTGATCAATGATTCGGAACGGAGGCGGGTGTATAATTTATAAGATGCTACTACAGGCTCCCCTACATAACAATTTGTTTTATTGAGATCTAGTTTTACAAAAATATTTTTCTGCACCTTGTCATTTACATTCTCTCCATTCTTTAGAATATAATCGTCAAATACATGGGTAAACGGCTCGGAGGCCAAATCATAATTAAAATTATTAAAGGGAGATAAGTTGTTGCCCGTAGATGGTGATGATGAAGATGGCTGAGAAGAATTTATAACTTCTACTCCAAGCGTTTCAGTATAATATTTTTTCCCATCCACAATTGCTTCTGCCCGGCCGATGCTAAATTTACCTGTCTTGATAGGTTTTAGGTAAAAACTGATTGCTACATATTGATCAGTTTTTCCATTCACGATGCTCATACCGCTTTGCTGATTAGGGCCACTGACAATATCAAAATTTTTAAAACGCGGCGGAATGATGGACTCCACATTCGAAGCATTCTGCACCATGAATTGTACCTGTAAGAAATCATTCTTCCCAATCTTTTTTTCAGGACATATCACCGAAAATTTTACCTGGGCCTGCAAAGAATGTATGCCGGGATTAAAAAATAAAAGAAGCAGATAAAAAAATATGAAGTGTAAAAATTTCTTCATGTGGTCCCAAACATGTTAATTGACAAATTTAACCCATTAAACCCTGCCACATCAGCACTACGGGAGGGGCGGTGTTAAATAATTTTTAAAAGGAATGGTTCAAAGATCACCTGCCAGCGGCCTGATGATCACATCTTCCACGCAAGCTTGTGGCGATAAGTTTGTTAATTGAAAAATGGTTTCCGCAATATCTTCAGCCGCCATTATCCGGTTGGGGTCTATGCCGGAGTCTTTCCACGAATCCGTATATACGGCCCCGGGGTAAACGGCGGTCACTTTTATATTATAGGGCTTCATTTCTTCTCTCAGGTTTTTGCTAAATCCCATCAGTGCAAACTTGCTGATGCTGTAAGCGCCACCGTTCGAATAGGCCTGTAGCGAAGCGATAGAACAAATATTGATAATATGGCCCTGCTTTCTTTGCATCATGGCCGGGAGCAATGCCCTCGTGAGATGGTATGCACTATATAGGTTTACATTGATCATTTTTTCCAGGGCACCTTCCGGTTCATTATGAACGCTGCCAGGAACAAACTGGCCCGCATTATTGATCAATACATCGGCAATAATATCCTGCTGCCGAAGCCAGGCGGTAAAGTCGTCCACGCCTTCCCGCAAGGCAAGATCTGCCGCATAATATTTTATGGTTCCGGCGTTATCAGGTTGTTGAATTTCCGAGGCAGCAGTCTCCAGGTCTTTTTCATTGCGGGCGCCTATCATGACCTCGTTTCCTGCCGAAGCAAATTTTTTGGCCAATGCTTTTCCAATACCTTTGCTGCCACCTGTAATAACAATATTCATTTTCTTACGTTGTTTATGATACAAGTATCCGCAAATCTAATTTTTTAATGTTCTGATACTCTTTGATTCCCCGCTTTTTTTATGATACCTGGTAAAAATTCAAATAAATATCGTCATATCTTTTTTGATCTCGATCATACCCTGTGGGATTTTGATGCGAATGCAAAAGACTCACTCGGAGAGTTATACACCCATTTTGATCTGCATAAAAACGCCATTCTTCAGTTTGAAGAATTCTATCTTACTTATCTGCGGCATAATACCATTTTGTGGAACCGTTACCAAAAAGGTTATATCAGCAGTGAAGACCTGAAGTGGAAAAGAATGTGGCGCACATTGATGGATTTCAGAATTGCAGATGAAAAACTGGCTAAAGAAATGAGTGCTTACTTTTTAGATGTATTGCCCACAAAAAATAAAATTTTTGACTATACTTTTGAAATTCTCGATTATCTGTTGGAAAAGAAATATGCAATTCATATCATTACTAACGGATTCGAGAAAACGCAGTGGCAAAAATTAAATAACTCCAATCTTGCCAGGTATTTTACTCATGTCATCACTTCGGAAATTTCTAATTCCGTAAAACCCAAAAAGGAAATTTTTGAATATGCTTTTAATCTTACCGCCGGCCATCCGGATGAATGTATTATGATCGGGGACAACCCCGATGCAGACATACTGGGGGCTATCAATGCCGGTATTGACAATATACATGTGGATCATGTTTGCAAAAAAGATTGCACCCTCAGTCCGACACATACAATTTATCATTTAAAGGAACTGGAAAAAATTCTGTAGGAGAAGTGAATCAATAACTCTTCACAGGTCTTTGTCTCTCTGTCTCTATCGTTTCGTCAATTGGCACAGGGGTGTCAATTGTTGCGAGGACGGTAACGCCGCCTTTCACTGATTGGTTTAGTTTTACATTCAATTCTGTACCTACCGGCAGCAGCACATCTACGCGGCTTCCAAATTTGATAAATCCCATCTCTTTGCCCTGCTCTACCAATTGCCCGATCTCCAGATAATTGACAATTCTTTTGGCGACTGCCCCGGCAATCTGTTTAACAAGGATGATCGCCGAGTCGCCTTTGATCACCACGCTGTGGCGTTCGTTATGTGTTGAAGATTTAGGATTCCAGGCAACAAAATATTTGCCCTTGTGATACTGGCTGTACAAAACTTCCCCGCTCATGGGCACCCGGTTAAGATGTACATTAGCCGGGCTCATAAAAATAGAAACCTGCAATCTTTTATCATTAAAATATTCCTGATCAATCGTTTCTTCTATTACAACTACTTTTCCATCAGCCGGGCAGATGACCTGGTGATGCGCCACCGTAAATATCCGGCGGGGTGAGCGGAAAAATGAAATGATAAATAATAGCAATAGCAGTGAAGCTCCGAAAACGATCCATGAAAGTACCGGCATTGTGGAACTAAAAAAATAAAAAAAGATGATGTTGGCAGCTCCAAAAATTAATGTGCTAAATGCAATCGGTTTATATCCTTCTTTGTGAACTTTCATGAACAATCTTTAAATACAAATATAAAAAAGGCCCTGTAATAGGGTTTAACTCATTTCCCCTGGCGCCATTTCCAGCAGAAAATACAGCGAAAACGGCAGCACCGCAATCAGCAGTGAATCAAACCTGTCAAGAAAACCTCCGTGACCCGGCATAATGCTGCCACTGTCTTTTACACCAGCCAATCTTTTCAATTTACTTTCCAGCAGGTCACCAATTGTTCCAAACACGGCGCAGCACACTGAAATCACCAACCAATCCAATGGACGCAGCCATTTCGAATAATATCCCGCGAGGGTGATTAGGCCCACGCAAAGTATTGCTCCCCCCAGTGTGCCTTCCCATGTTTTTTTTGGTGAGATTGAGCTCATAGGTGTTTTACCTATCAGCGACCCTGCGATGTACGCCATTGTATCATTGATCCAGATGGAGAAAATGATGGCACATGGAATCAATGGTGAATATTTTCCTGCTTCACTAATTTTCCCGGCACCAATTCCATTAACCATAGAAGGGAAGCCATACAGGATCAGGAAAAAAACGGGCAGCGTAATGTACAGCAGCCCCGTAAAAGCAAAACCTTTCCAGTTTGCCGGTTTTATTTTTTTCAGCAAAGCGATAAATTCGTACCAGCAGCCAAAATGAACAAGGGTTAGCAATGCAAGGTAGCTCCAGCCATTCCAGAAAAGTGCTGCCAGCATCAGGAGCACAAAAATGGCTGCCGTTGTTGCCCTGGTAGTAAAGGTTTTTATATCAAAAGCCATGCGTTAGGATTGCGCTGTTGCCCAGGTTTGAAAATCATCACGGGCGATCTCTTCGGGTTCGTCGGGCGGCATCACCGTATGTTGTCTTAATTTTTGCAAAAGAAAAATGATCAGTGCCAGGGCTATAAGGCCGGCCCATAAG
>MWWA01000142.1_pt1 | contig 21538 bp, 17 predicted proteins | sample 1047341 | NCBI WGS metagenome assembly MWWA01 (sample SAMN06349978, study PRJNA376086) | soil metagenome | isolation source: MS5-1 sample Antarctic (ecotone) soil | place: Antarctica | collected 2015-01-13
ATGTTAGGTCATCCAAAACACCTGGAGCTTCGATCTTTAATAAACAGCGGTGAAGTACTGGGGCCCAGGTTTATAACCTCAGGTCCATCATTTAGTGGGAACAGTGTAAAATCAGCAGAACAAGGTGCTGAAATGGTAAGGCAACAAAAAGCTGCAGGTTATGATTTTTTAAAAATCCATCCGGGTATATCAAAAGAAAATTTTGCAGTCATTGCTCAAACAGCAAAAGAAGTGAATATTCCAATTGCAGGACATGTACCCTATAACGTTGGCGTATGGAGGGCTATTGATGCCGGCTTTGCCACCATAGAACATTTAGATGGTTTTGTAGAAAGCCTGGTGCCGGGTATTGAAAATATAACAGAGCAGGAGAATGGTTTTTTTGGATCAGGGGTAGGTACAAGAGCGGATACAACCAAAATTCCGCAATTAATGAATGCTTTGAGGTTGAAAAACATTTGGGTAGTACCAACACAGGCACTGGCAGAAAGGTGGATGTCTCCAATAGAAGCGAGTGTTTTTCAAAATGCTCCTGAAATGATTTATATGTCCCCAAACACAAGAACTCAATGGTTGAATTCAAAAAATAATTTCATGAATTCAGCAGGGTATAATACAGACAACATGAATCATTTTTTGCAGCTACGCAGAAAATTGATTTATGAACTTCAAAGGAATGGTGTAGGACTTTTGTTAGGAGCCGATGCACCACAAGTTTATAATGTACCGGGTTTTTCTGCACACCATGAATTAAGATATTTGGTTGATGCAGGTTTAACCCCTTTTGAAGCATTGCAAACCGGAACAACCAATGTTGGCAGGTTTTTAAACAGAACGGACTTAGGAGTAGTTGTGCAGGGTGCTGTGGCTGATCTGGTTTTACTAAATCATAATCCTTTGGAAAATATAAATAATACAACAAGCATTGAAGGTGTTATATTAAATGGGAAATGGCTTTCAAAGCAATGGATAACAGATACACTGAAAAGTTTGGAAAAATAGATTTAAATAAGAAATAAAACAGGTGATGGTGCTATGAGATCAATATTAAAATTCTTTTGCTTACTATTATTAATAAGTAGTAATGGTAATGCGCAGGTTAAAAATTTTCAAAACAGGTTTTCATCAATTGATAGCTACATAGACAGTGTCATGAAGCAATGGAATATACCTGGACTGGCATTGGGTGTGGTTTATAAAGATCAATTAATATATGCAAAGGGATATGGTTTTAGAGATGTAGAAGGAAAACTTCCTGTACAACCCAATACTGTTTTTCCTATTGCATCCAACACTAAATTATTTACAGCCACACTGGCAACCATGCTTGCTGCTGAAGGTGATATTGACCTTGATAAGCCGATAAAATCTTATGTACCTGCACTCAATTTTTATGATGATGAATTGAATGCTCAAATAAGTATGCGGGACCTGTTAAGTCACAGAACCGGATTGCCAAGATATGATGGAATATGGGTGGGATCGCAGGTGAATAGAAAAGATGCAATTAGTGCCATACATATTATGAAGCCTCAGCAAAATTTCAGATCTGGTTTTATATATAATAACATGATGTATGCAACAGCCGGTTATGTTATGGAAGAAATGATGATGAAAAAATGGGAGGATCTGGTAAGAGAAAAAATTCTTTTACCACTTCAAATGAAGTCCACTTTTTTCACAAGGCATGAAATGATGCAAACAAAAAATTATGCTAAATCCTATTCACATCCCGATTCAACAAATAGCTTAAAGATTAAATCCTTTGAAGCAGAAAGTGAAGCACTTGGACCTGCCGGAACTATGAAATCAACAGTAGAAGATATGAGTCGGTGGATGATTATACATTTAAATAACGGCAGGTTTGAAGGAAAGCAGTTGATACCGGCAAAAGCTATCAGTGAAACATTGGTGCCTCATGTTATTGCTGATAAAAAAAATACATGGAAAGAGTTGTCACATCCTTTATATGCATTAGGAAGAAATGTTCAAACTTATAAAGGGTATCAGATAGCAACACATACCGGTTCTATTGATGGATATTATTCAAACATGACTTTGTTACCTGCGGATTCTATTGGAATATTCCTGGTTTATAACAGTGACCGTGCAGGAATAATGCGAACCTCTTTTGCTTTCCCTCTTATAGATAGATTACTGAGTTTATCATACACAGATTGGAACAACAGGATATGGCAGGAATATGAGAAGTCAAGATTAGACAACAGGAAAGTAAAAGATTCTGTTTTGGCTACACAAGTAAAAAACACGACTCCGTCACATCCTTTAACAGCTTTTACCGGAACATATACACATCCTGCTTATGGTAGTATACATATTTCAATAGAAGGAAAACAATTAAAATTTATGTTTCGTAAGCAAACAACTTTACTCGGGCATTTTCACTATAATCAATTCATCACAAAAGAAGAAAATGATGTTCCCAACTTCAGGATCAATTTTAATATTAATTCAAAAGGAGAAATCGAAAAACTAACAACAAGGCCTTTTGGTGATCCTGAAGCAGAATTTATAAAGAAGAGTTAGTTTATGATTAAAGAAGAGGTTGTTTCTGTTGGAGATTAAACAATTTTAAGGCATAATTTTTTCTGCTATTATAGTAGATTTTTTCACTTTAAATACTTTTAATTATGGCAGACAATAATCGAAATGATCGCAATCAATCCTACGATTCTCAGGATTGGGATCAAAACAACAGGCGTTTTGAAAATGATGATACCCGTGAAAATTACAGTAGCTATGGAAACAGTGGTAACCAGGGCAATTATGGGCAAACGAGTGGCAGGTATGGCAATAGTGGTTTTGATGATAATTCAGATTATAGATCTGGCAGCAATCGAAACATAAATTACATGCCTGATAATGATGAAAACAGAAGTCAGTATGGCTCTGGTGGCAGTCAATATAGTGCCGGTGGAAACAATCAAAAAAATGAGGGGTCTGGAGGTAGCAGGAATCAACAGAACAGGCAAGGAGGCAGCAGCCGCAACTATGGTCCTTCATATGGTTGGGGATATGGCCAGCAAAACCAGGATTGGCAGGACAGCAACTATGGAGGAAACTCACCTAATTTTCAAAACAGGGATGATGAATGGAATCGCAGCAACCGGGGATCATCAATGAACCAGGGAAGCAGTTATGGCTCTTCAGGAAATCAATTTAGAGATCATGATGAGTATGGAGGACGTTATCGTAATTCAGGTATGAGCGGAGGCCAGGGATCAAATTATGGGCGTGACAGAAACAGGGGTAATGACAGAGATTGGTGGGATAGAACTAAAGACGAAGTAAGTTCATGGTTTGGTGATGACAGTGCAGATAGACGTCGTGAAATGGATAAAAGAAGAAGTGGTGAACATAAAGGTAAAGGTCCGCGTGGTTACCAGCGTTCAACAGATCGTATTCGCGAAGATGTTAGTGACAGACTTGCCGAAGATGATTATGTAGATGCATCTGATATAGATGTTAAGATAGAAGATAACGAGGTGATTTTGACGGGTACCGTAAACAGCAGGGAAGAAAAGCGCAGGGCAGAAGATTTGGTTGAATCTATTTCGGGAGTTAAAAATGTAGAAAATAGAATTAAGGTTTCACGCCCAGATGTAGGGAGAACAGAAACAACGAATACTATTATTCGTAAAACAGGTAATATGAATACAGGTAAAACTGATATTTAATTTGATTTAGTTTTTTTGAAAAGCTGTCTTCTTATTGGAAGGCAGTAACATAAAGCAGAATTGGATTCAAGTAGTTGAAATTCAGTGTAATAAAACAGCCTTATTATAATAGTAAGGCTGTTTTTTATTCTATGAACATCGTAGTTTTTCTATTGTATATATAAAATGAAGGTATTAGATTTGTCTCACCAACTCCTGTAGAAACCTCCTCTATTCTGAATTACCAACCAATCCCTGGAAAAATCATAGCTATCCAATTTCTCTATGAGTATTTATCACTCATCATCGTACCCGCTATGAAACAAAGAAAAACATCTGCAAAGACAATCGAAAAAGATCATGGAAAAGAACTTTTTGATGCCTTATTATTCCTGATCTCTCTATTTATGATTTTATGGTATTTTAACGTATAACGGACGCTTGCTTTTCTATTTTTAAAGCCGCAACTGCGGCTTTTTTTCGTTAATCCGGTTCCCGTTGAATGATTTCTCCATCTTCTTCCTGGTCATCATCAGGTATTCTTTCAGAAGTGGTTTGGGTAGGCAAAGGTTTTAATTTCTCTTCTTCTTCCGAATGTGTATTTACAGCTGCCATTCCTTTTGCGGGTGCTTCTTCATTATTACCGGAAGGTTTATATTGTTTCTCTTTCATCTTTTTTATAAAATGAGTCAAAAGATAGACCAGTTATTATAAAAGATTTTCCAGTTGTGAGGTTGTTGAACTTACTCCATCGTCATCATCTAAATGAGCCGATATGCGATGAAGCAGGTATTCAATATGTATAGGCTTAGCTACCATTTCATCAGCACCAAATAAATGGGCCCTGCTGCTGCTGTAGTCGTACCCCGACATGATGATAACTTTTATTTCTAAACCTTTTTCTATGGTTTTAAGCTTTCCACAAAGCAGCCTCCCATCTTCTCCATTAATATTTATATCCAGTAAAACTAAATGAGGCTGAAATAAGGCAACTAATTCTTCTGCTTCAGGTAAACTGGCAGCTGTTTCCACTTCGTATTCCTCTTGCTGCAGCTTTCTTTCTAAAAGCATCAGCAAATCAATATCATCATCTATAATGAGGACTCTTTTTTGTTGTTGCACTCCAGCCATAACACTTTTATAATTTTTGCAGACTAAAGATTCTTATACTAACTCCAGGCCAGACGGATAAATGACTTGTTCTTCTGGTTTTTTCAAAAGAATGAGGATTTTTTGGGTGGTTCTTTCAACAGTTGAGGGTTAGTCAACTGAAGCAGTACTCTAATCTACAACTTGCATATGTAGTTTGCAAGAGAAGAAGTACGAGGTATTTTCACTAAAAAGACGCTATGTATTGCATAATTGTCATAGCAAAACTTTTAATTATTCATTTGATGCGCTGTTTTCTACAATTCATTGCCCATTAGTTGCATCTTAATAATTAAATTCATAATGAGCAATTAAAAAAAATTAATTTGTAGCTCATGTCTGCCCGTTTGGTTATACCAACTTATTCCGGTAAGGGATATCTCCATAAAATGTTGGAACAATAGGAGGATAGATACAACTTGTTTAAGAGCAGCTTATTCGCATGATAATGTATTTATTGAAGATTTTATGATCCTGCAAAGCTGTTTGAAAATTATGTTTCAAGTTTAATAGAAGGTAAGAAAATTATAATTCCGAAGCAGGCTGTTACATTAGAAGAAGAAATATATTGATCCATTATTGCTTTTCACCGGGGTGGTAAGTTCTTTCACTATTTTTCATTATAGCATCCTTATAAAAGAAAACATCTCTGAAGCTGCCGGCTATATACATAGCTGCCTGGTCAGAAAAATGTTTTGATGATGAATTGAAAGATTGACCACCCGGCGCAATGGCTTTGGCTTTTACCTTTTCACCAAATTCAACAGCAGCTACAAAACTGTTACCGGCTACACCATATCCTTTTATATCCTTCCATTGTGTTTCAAATGCAGGTAAGGAACCAAAAATTGCAGAAGCCATGCCTACAGGTAAACTTTCTTTTGCATGATCAAAATTAGGCTGTACAGAACCCGGTAACTTCTGATACCTGTTTAGTTCTCCCCAGGGCACTTTCCAGGTATTGTATACGCTTTGCAATCCTTTTATTGTTTCCAGTAGGTATTTTAGTTTTTCTTCTGAAGGAATAGAACGTGATAAAATAGCAAATCCTTCCATTTCACTTTTAGTAGATAAGTTCAGGTACTTATCAGCGTTAGAAAAAATATTATAAGCCCAAAGCACAGCCAGTGTGGTGGCAACAGATTGAACTGATGATTTTTTATTCCATTCTTTTAAAACTGTAACAGGTTCTTGTAGTTGAATTTTCAATGGATGACTGGCAGCAAGACTTTCATATGAATTTATTAAAGGCGGTAAAAGGCTGTCAAAAGCTCCCAGGTAATGATTATAACCTAAAGCAATTAGTTTGTCCAATGTAAATTCATTTTCTTTTTCCAACTCCTGGATGGCAAAAACCGACCTGAAATTTTCTTCTTCAGGAGCCATGTATGCAGGAAAATCTTTTTTATTTATTGAATTAAAACCTGCTACACTGTAGGGTGTGGAATTGCAGTTTTGTAACCATCCCTTTGAAGGATTTATTACATGAACAATTTCATTTAGTTCATGAAAACCCTGCCATTCTGTATCTTTTATACTCCCATCAACAGGCAGGTTCCAATTGTATTTGGAGTTTCTTTTTGGTATGAAGTTTCCATGCCAATAAGCAATAGCTCCAAACTTATCAGCATATAATGTATTGGTGCTTTGGTTTGCCTTCATTTTCATAACCTCCTGAAACTCTTTAAAATTTCTTGTCTTCATTCGCTGCCATGATTGAATAAGACCGTTGACTGATCGTGAATTTTCTTTCAGTGTCAACCAATTGTTATCTTTCTTTCCCATCACCGGACCATGGTGGGTTGCATACGTAGTTATTGATTTTACTCCTTTATGCTTTATAGAAAAAGATTGTTGTTTACTTATTACAGGATTTAAACTATCCGAATAAGTATAAAGAATTTCATTTCCATTTCTGCTGATCTTTTCTTTATAAACATCTGCTGCATCTGCCTGCGAAGATGTATGCATCCAGCCATGATTTTCACCAAAACCCTGGAAAATAAAAAACTGTCCCCAGGTTACAGCACCATAGGCATTTAACCCTTCTTCACTAATAATGTGAGCTTCCATTCTGTAGTCAAATGTTACATGTGGATTTATGTACAACAAAGCTTTTTTTGATTCGGTTTTAGATGGTGCTATAGCAAATGCATTTGAGCCTGTTGCTTCTGTTTCAGGTTGTGGCTTTACTTGTACTGCAGTTAGTTTTAATTGATCACCATACATTTCATTCAGGTCCTGCATGGTTAAACCACCTGTTTTGATAGCAATATAAGCACCATCAGTAAACATCAGGGGATACCATGGTTCAAATTTTCTGATAGCTTTTGGTTGTACATCTATATTTATAAGAAGATAATAATTAATACCATCAGCAAAAGCATGTAATAAAGATTTTAACCAATCCGGGCTTTGATGATATTCAGCAATAGCTGCTGTTGAATCATAAAGGAGTTTCATTTTTAAATCATGAAGCAGGTAAGCTTCACCTTCAACTTCTGTCATTCTACCCAGTTGCATCAGGTAATTTCGCTCCACCCTTTCAAAACTTTCTTCACATTGTGCATACATTAGTCCAAACACTGCATCAGCATCTGTTTTACCATATATATGTGGTATGCCCCAGCTATCCCTTACAATAGTTACTCTTGAAGCCTGTTGTTTATATTTCTGCAGGTCTTCATCTTTTTGTTTTGAGGAACAGGCAATAGAAATAAATAGGAAAATAAGCAGTTTCTTCATGTCTTAAGATGAATCTGAGCTAAGTTAAACATTAGAATTGACCGCTTTTACCAATTATATGCGCATTCCATATTAAATTATTTTATCATTTAGTTGAAAAAACGTACTTTAATTTTTTAATCAACTTTTTCAACCAAAAATACTTGCTCATGTTACCTCCTTTTTCAGAGGACAATGCTGATGATCAGCAGAAACCTGAAGCTGAAAATTCATCATCAAAACAACTGGATTTTTCACCAAGAATCTTTTCATTAGATGTATTACGTGGTATAGCAGTATTGGCTGCATTATTTGTAAGCATCTGGTTATTTGGTGGGTTTAGTACAAACAAACAAAATGGTCTTTTACTTGAATCAAAAGGATTTGATTACAGGCTTTATGGAGCAATGAATCTTTTACTGGAGGGAAAGATGCGAGCCTTAATAGCTCTTGTTTTTGGAGCAGGAATGTTACTATTTCTTACAAAGGATAATGTAAAAGGGGCAGTATCTAACAATGATTTTTTTATAAGAAGACAACTATGGTTGATCATTTTAGGAATCATTAATGGGATACTTCTTTTATGGTCGGGAGATGTTTTATTTCATTTAGGAATTATGGGAATATTGCTTTTCCCATTTGTAAGGTTATCAGCAAGAGGTTTGGTAATTGCTTCTGTAGTTGTATTATTTATTTATAGTGGCAAAAACTATTGGCGTTATGATGACGATAAAAAAGCTTATGGAAAATATGTAGCAGTTACAAAGCTGGAAAAAAAGATAGAACAGGATTCTATTGCAAAATTTGCTGCAGGTGCTAAAGATATAAAAAAAGATACGCTTACTAAAAAACAACAAAACGAAAAGCAAGCCTGGACCGGATTAATTGCATCCATGAAAGTAGACCCAAAAAAAGATGATGGCAACAATAAAAGCATGCGTAGTAAGGAATATGGAAAACTTTGGAATCATATTTTACCTACTACACAGGCACGGCAGGCTCAGTGGACCTACCAATTTGGAGTTTGGGATTTTGCCAGTATGATATTATTAGGCATGGCTGTTTTTAAATTTGGGTTTTTTACCAGCCGGTTCTCTAAAAAACACTATTTTCTTTTAGCTATTACTACTATTACACTGGGTTTATTATTCGGCTGGTTTCGGTTACACATGAACCAGGTGGCTTTGCATGATTATGAAAAATATGTTAGCCGTTTCTGGATGCCTTATAATATGCTGTTTCCATTTGAAAGAGCTTTTCTTGCTTTAGGATATACTTCACTTGTTTTATTATGTATAGCCTCCGGATTTTTGAATTTTGTTTGGAAAGCCTTTGCTAAAGTGGGGCAGCTTGCACTTTCTAATTACCTGATGCAAAGCATCATTTTAGGTTTCATATTCTTAGGCTTTGGGATGGGATATTTTGGCAGACTGCAACAAGTGCATTTATACTTTATAGTTGTTGAAGTTATTATGGTGCAGGTAATATTCAGTGTTTTGTGGTTGAGAAAGTATCGTTACGGACCTGCAGAATTATTGTGGCGGCGACTTGTATATGGGAAATGGCCAACAAACAGAAAATCAAAACCGGAAATTCCTGAATCAACTATTCCTGCACTTTATCAATAATTAATTTTTACTAAATGGAACCTAATACTCCTTTAGATACTTCAGCTGTTACACTACCTGCTGATCCAACTATTGTTGAAACAAAAGAAATCACTAAATCATCTCCTGCCCCTGTATCAAAAGCAGATCGTCTGCAAAGCATTGATATGATAAGAGGTGTAGCCCTTCTTGGAATATTATTAATGAACATTCCTGGATTTGGCATTGACTGGGGCCAGGTGAGTGAAGCTATAAGAGGACCTCAGAATACTGCTGACTTTAGAACATTGGCTGTCATTGAAACTTTCTTTTCCGGTACAATGCGTGGTTTATTTTCAATGCTCTTTGGTGCAGGCATGGTGCTGTTCACGTTAAATAAAAAAGATGTTCCCGGTGGTGTTACAGTAGCAGAATTTTATTACAGGCGTTTATTATGGCTGGTTTTGTTTGGAGTTATCAATGCTTATGTTTTTTTATGGCCTGGTGATATTTTATATTTCTATGGTCTATGCGGAATGGTTTTATTTCCTTTTAGAAAGATGTCGCCAAAATGGTTGATCATGCTAGGTATTGTATGTATGGGTATCGGTTTATTCAAAAACATGTGGGGTTATACAGAATTTAGAGCAAAAAGAATTGCTTATATAGAAGCGATCACTGCTGAAAAAGCAAATCAAAAGCTTACTGAAAAACAGGAAGCAGCAAAAGCAGAATGGTTAGGTATAGAAAATAATCAAAATCCCGATCCGGAGAGAACAACTGAAAATGTAACCAACATGCGTTCCGGTTACGGTACTGTCTTTACCTGGTTGATGCCACGTAATTCAGGATCAGAAACATGGGGTATGTATCATGGTTTGTGGGATATGCTAAGTATGATGTTAATAGGAATGGGATTATTTCTTGGTGGCTTCTTTTCTAATACATTCAAAAGTTCAAATTATGCAATGGGTGTAATGTTGGGCTATGGAATTGGAATTCCTTTAGGCTGGCTTGTTTTTAAAGAAGGTTGGGTTGGTTCGCAAAATATTGGTACTTACCTGGATACTTACCGTGTTCCACATTGGGCACTTTACGATTTGAGAAGAGTATTGCTTACCATAGGTCATGCCAGTGTACTAATGCTGATCTTCAGAAGTAGTTTTATTCCCTGGTTTAAAAAAGGTTTGGCAAATGTGGGTCAAATGGCATTTACTAATTACCTGATGCAAAGTATTTTTTGCACACTTATATTTTATGGATATGGATTAGGCAATTACAATAAGTTACAATTTCACCAGTTGTATTATGTGGTGGCAGGTATATGGGCCTTCCAGATCATATTTTCAGCAATATGGTTAAGGTATTTCAGGTTTGGTCCTTTTGAATGGTTGTGGCGTTCTGTTACTTACTGGAAAAAACAACCAATGCAGATTTCTAAAACTAAATCCTGAATTAGTTAATACTTACCAACTCTTGTCCATTCCTCATGTAAAGGTTCGCCACGTGAGTTGTTTCCTTTATGCGTCCATACATGGTTTGCAACACTTCCTTCAAATTGAAGCGAAGCACCAACCCGGCTGCTGTCTCTTGAAAAGAATTCAATATTCTCTGTGTATACGCCATTATTAAAGGTGTAAGTGCCACCACCTGTACCAAAAAATTCTTTGGTTTCGGTATTAATGGCCATCCATTGAAAACGAGTGCCTGAAAGAATTTTTACTGTCTTCCTTGCTCCGGGAATGGTTATTTGAATATTTCCATTATTCATTCTGCCTGTAAAATGCCAGGTGCCCGCTAAAGCTCCTGATCCATCATCCAACCGGTTGTAAAACTCGGAGTTGCCTGCAATATTTGTTGTTAGCTGATTGTTGCTTACCCTTGCCTCATAAGTTTCCATTTTTCCAACATTTTCTTTATCTGTAGTATTGAATTCAACGGTCAGGTGTAAGGTATTGCTATTGTTATCATGATGGTATGATCCACCTTTGGTTTCTATAAACAATTTATTTGCCTGGTCATATTTTGTATAAGAAAAATAAGCATCCTGAAAAACCATTACTTCTTTAATGTTTCCTGACTGGTTATGCCATGAGCCAGTAAGAGAGGGTTGTGTATTCACCTTTAAGGTCGTACAACTGATAATACTTGCAACGGTAATAAATAATACAATAGTTCTTCTCATGATGGTTTATTTAATTAGAATGTATTTGTCAACTAAATTTAGTCATACCGGCTGTTAAGGGATTCAATTAAATTTACAAACGATTAACCAGATGTATGGAGTTTGTTGATTATTATAAAATATTAGGCATAGATAAAAGTGCAACAACAGAAGATGTCAGGAAGACCTATAGAAAGTTAGCAAGAAAGTATCATCCCGATCTGAATCCAAATGATAAAGAGGCTCACAAGAAATTTCAACAGATCAATGAAGCAAATGAAGTATTAAGTGATCCTGCAAAAAGAAAAAAATATGACCAGTATGGCAAAGACTGGCAACATGCAGACCAATTTGAACAGGCAAGAAATCAGCAATCACAAAGAGGAGCACGTGCCGGAGGAGCTTCTTACTCAGGGGGATTTGATGAGGAAGGTTTTTCTGATTTTTTTGCTTCCATGTTTGGGGAGGGTGGTAGAAGGCAAACAAAATTCAGGGGTAACGACTACCAGGCAGAATTACACTTGAATCTAAAAGATGCATTTACAACACACCAGCAAACACTTACAGTAAATAATAAAAATATTCGAATTACTATTCCTGCCGGGGTTGAGAATGGTCAGAAGATAAAATTAAAAGGCCATGGAGGACCCGGAGTAAATGGTGGACCAGCCGGAGACTTATTTATCACCTTTATTATTGCTGATGATCCTGTATTTAAGCGGGATGGAAAAAATCTTTTATCTGATGTAAAAATTGATTTGTATATAGCTGTTTTAGGAGGTGATGTTACAATAGATACGCTTCATGGAAAGCTTAAATTAAAAGTTCCGCCTGAAACACAAAACGGAACCACAGTTCGTTTAAAAGGTAAAGGTTTTCCAGTTTATAAGAAGGAGAATGAATATGGCGACTTATTTGTTAGCTATACTATATTAGTTCCTAAAAACCTTACCACTAAAGAAAAAGAATTATTTCATGAATTATCAAAACTGAGATCATGATGCAAACAGAAAACTTATTCCCCGCTTCAGAATTTTGTCGCTATTATAATATTGAAATTACTTTTCTTGACCTATTGAAGGATTACGGTTTGGTAGAAGTGGTTACAGTTGAAGAAAGAAATTACCTTGATGTAACAGAATTACAGGAAGTAGAAAAAATAATACGTCTCCATTATGATTTAAATATAAACCTGGAAGGGATTGATGTTATAAACCAACTCCTTCAAAAACTGGAAGAGACACAGGATGAACTAGTAATGTTGAAAAATAAACTACGTAAGTATGAGAACTGATCTCAGCTGTTTAACAGTGGCGAATTATTCAGGTAATTTTGGGAAGGATGATATATAAACATAACAGAACCATCTTTTATTAATTTGATCACTTCTGCATATTCATTTTCGGCAAGTGCAGGACAACCCTGGCTTCTTCCCATATAAGCACTATTTATTCTGCTTGCATTAACATAAGCAGCGCCATGCATAACAATACCTCTTGCTTCAGCATTGTCATTAAATCCTTTTTCCTGCCCGGATAATCTTAATGATAAACCATGCTTGCCTGAATACGTAACAGTAGTTACATAAAAACCCAAAGAACTTTGCTCAGAATTTATTTTGTTTGAAAATCTTTCTGCCATATCAACACCTGTATTTTTACCGTGAGAAACAAGAGTGTTTTTTACAATTTTACCGTTCTCTAGATCAAGAAGATAAAATCTTTTTTTGCGTGATGACTGGCTAAAGTCTATGATGGTTAAATAACGATGGTTTTTAACAGTACCGTCTTCAATCAGTTTTTCATATCCATTTATTGCTTGATCAAATGCTTCTTTTCCCAATCCTGCTTTATCCAGATCTAAGCCATCATATAAAGTAGCGTATTTTGAAACTGCAGGAGCATCATTTTCTTCAACAGAAGCAACAGCTGTATTTAAAACAACGGAGTTATTTTGTTCCGGATAATTATTAAATGATGTTAAAGCTGCTGAAAAGGTGATGAAAAGGACGGTGAAGAAATTCATTTGCTGCATAAATTTTCGAGATTTTTTTGAAAGAATGGACCACAAATTTCCCATTTATTACCCAATCAGGCAAATAATTGCAACATTAATTAGATAATTTTATGATAGATGTTAATATTATCAAAACTGGCACAACAGTAATAATAATTTATTGAATATCATATGGTTATAAAGGTAGTCATTTAAATCGCAAATTCCATCTTTTCATTTCTTACACCCTTCGCAATTAGCTTATTTAATTAAAAAATTTATTGTTGACTTATGACAAAAAATTACCCGAATAGGTTGTTATTAAATAACAGTATGAACTTTTTGTTAGAAAAATCAATTGCGCTGATTATGCAAAGTATTTAAATAAAAATTCTGGTAGTTTAATCAAATACAAAAAGTAGTCTTGATAGTGGTAATTTTTAATTATTAACCGGTTTGATATTTAATTTCATGAGCATCCAAAAATTTTAAAATAGTTCCAACGTGAGCACCCCAACCCACATTCAGGAATTGATTTTCCTGTACTTCTTTATTTTGAATTTTTATTTTGGGTGAGAAGCCTAATGGGAAATGGCGTGTCTGACTTTGAATAGCCCAAATTTTTCCATCCCTGTCAAATGTTGGACCGCCGCTATGCCCTCTCAATCCCGGGCTTGATGTTTCAATAAATCGAATATCGTATTTGCCATCTGCAGATTTTCCCATTGCAATATTTCGTGTAAAAATTCCTTCTATAGGAAAGCGTGGTATAGGAAAAATAGAGGGATCAAATGCGAAGCGGTTCAGCTTTTCATCAAATGTTGGTTTCACATCATAAAAAGGAAAACCTAATTTACATAAACTGGTACCATGAAGAAGCGTTGCGGGATCTTTGAATACAGGATATTGTTTTGCAAAAGCAGGATTATAATTTTCTATTTTCCCAATTGCAAAATCATTTTCTTTTAAAATAAAAAATGATTTAATAAAATGATGATCAGCTCCCCACCACATTGAATAATTACTTATCCATTTTTGATTAGGGTGCATTTTTTTAAACCTTCTTTGTTTTTCTTTTTCTGCCAGTGCTTGATTATTTTCAATAAGCGCTTTCTCCTGGTTGTATTTTTGAATTTCAACCGATTGCTTCTGGTGTAAAAGTGTTGGATCAAGAATATGTGCTGCAGTTATGATCCAGCCTTCATTATTAATAATTACAAAAGAACCTAAACCACTTTCTATTGTTCCATCAAAATACCGGAATGAACCTAAAACAGGAAATGTATAATCAGCAGCAATGCTGTATGCTTTTGCAAACATTCAATTGATTTGGTGTAAACTACAAAAAGATGGGGATTAAGTAGAAATCTCTACCACAATCTGTGCCTGTATCTATAAATTATTTTACAGCATGGGTTGACCAGGAAGGTGTGCTTTCATTTAGAGAAGATATTTATGGTTAGAAAAATAATTATTTCTCTGCCATAGTTTTTATTCTTATTAATGCATCTTCCCACATAGGTTGTTGCATAAGACCATGCTTTTTCATAACAGGTCCTGATTCAATCTTTAGTAAAGTGCTGCCATCTATGTTAAAAATCTCAGAGTAATCACCTAAAGGCGAACCCGGTTCAGCGTTGGCATCGTCGTAATAACGCACATGTAATTTTTTGTGAGGTTGAAATATCTTTACAATTCCCTTAGCTCCTATATTTCCTTCACCATCTTTCCAAATCACTTCAGATCCTATACTCCAGTTTGTTTCTATCGTTGTTCCTTCCGAAAAAGCAGCTGCCCATTGTTTTATTTTTTCATGATCTACCAATAGATTCCAAACAGTTTCAGGTTGGGAATTTATTTCTATTGAAGAAGTGATCTTCATTGTTTCAACAGCTTCTTTAAGAGAAGTTCCAATGATATGGCTCCAGCCTTTTATAAAATTTTCTTTAGCAAAGTCAGCACCATAAGGTGCTAACTTTTCAACACCTTCATGTACCAGTTCTACCCAGGTTTTGTTACCATCTTCTTCTAAGTTAAAGGTTACAAGTGTTTCTGCATCCTGACCTTCATATACCCAAGTATAGGACAATTTTTTCAGTAGTATTACTTCTCTTATTTTACAAAGGTGCAGGTACTTAACTTCTTCACCTCCTGTAAATTGAAATTCAAAACCAGGTTCAGGTTTAAAATCTGCAATATCAAAATACCAATGCTTCATTATTTTTTTATCTGTAATGGCGTTCCAGACTTTAGTAACTGGGGCATCAAGTTTTTCCTTTACAACAATTGGGTCTGAATTCATTTTTTTTGATTTACAAATTAACAGTACTGCTTTCTTCAAATTATAGTAATTAAAGGTATTACAGCACATGAAGTTTTGAACATCATGATCTTTTATTAAATGAAGAGAGGACATTTATGATACAATATCACATATAAGTTTTTGATGAACGGTTTTGCAGGTGAATTCATTAACTCTAACTTGTGCGAAATTATTCGTAGTATTTAGTCGAATAATATTTAATAAACACCTGGATGAAAAATTGCTTCTTCTTTCTGCTTATAACCTTCTTCTTTTCCCTGTCTTCACAGGCACAGTTCACTCTTAAAGGGGCAATAAGAGATACATCTGAAAATAAAAATTTACAACATGCAGTTATAACATTAATGTCTAAAAAAGACAGTACGCTTATAACTTATACCCGTTCCAATAAGGAGGGTGAATTTATATTACCGGAAATTGAGCAGGGGAATTACATCTTACTTATTTCATATCCAAAATATGCAGATTTTGCTGACGAATATAATCTTGAGGGCAACCTTGACTTAGGCAGTATTACATTAACACCACGGAGTATTCTGTTGCAGGAAGTTGTAATACGAAGCGGACAGGCAATAAAAATCAGGGGCGATACAACAGAATTTACAGCAGACAGTTTTATTGTAAGGGAAGGTGCTACAGTGGAAGACCTGCTGAAGAAATTGCCGGGTTTACAGGTAAATACAAAAGGTGAAATAACTGCACAGGGAAGAAGAGTTGACAAAGTACTTGTAGATGGCGAAGAATTTTTTGGTGACGATCCCACTATGGCAACACAAAACATTTCTGCTAAAGCTGTAGATAAAGTGCAGGTATTTGATACTAAATCTGAACAGCAGCAACTGACAGGCATTTCAACCGGTAGCGATGGCAAAACTATAAATATCAAGCTAAAAGAAGACCAGAAAAAAGGAGGCTTTGGTAAATTTCATGCAGCTTCCGACTTTAAAGATTATGTAGATGCAAAAGCATTATACAACCGCTTTGTAGGTAAGAAAAAACTATCTCTTTATGCCACAAAAAGTGATATTAGTACAGGCAGTTTAAACTGGGAAGATAGAAGAAAATTGGGTATGGAAGAAGATATGGAGTTTGATGATATAAGTGGTTTTTATTACAGCTTTGGCTCGGATGATGGTTTTAATGACTGGAGCTTAAGAGGTTTGCCAAACTCCAGTACTGCAGGTGCTTTATACAGTAATAAATGGGATGAGGACAAACACAATATTAATGGATCATACAGGTACAATAAGCTTTCAACAAAAAATGTAGGATCAGTATTAACTCAAAATATTTTACCCAACACTGTTAACTATCGTAACAGGTTTACAAACAGTACGGGGTTGAATGAACAACATGCAATTAATGCCAAGTATGAGTGGAAGGTGGATTCATTTGCATCTTTCAAATTCACAACTGCAGGTTTAAGAAAAATTACTGATCAATTCACCAACACCACAAGTGAATTTTTAAACATGGCCCAGGAGTTTGTAAATAAAAGCAACCAGGGCAGGGATGGGAATACAATCCGGATGCAGACCGATAACCGCTTAACATATAAGCAGCTGTTTAAAAAGAAAAACAGGCAACTAATTACTGCTTTACATTTTGGTGTTACAGATGATGACCAGGAAAATACCATCATTACTCAAATAGAGTATTTTAAAAATGGAGTTTTTGATTCTGCAGCTTTAATAGACCAATACAAAAAATTTGATGGTAATTCACAAACAGTCGGTGGAAAAATAACCTTTAGTGAGCCTTTGTCAGCCAAATTCAACCTGGTATTAGATTATAGTCATAACCGAAATAATTCTTCATCTTTCAGAAATACATTTAATAAAAGTTCCAGCGGAAAGTATGAAATGCTTGATACTGCATTCAGCAACAATTTTGATATGAATGCTTATTCGCATAGCAGTATGGCTATTTTAAGATTTGTAGATAAAAAATTACGTTTTGCTTTGGGTTCCGGTTTTTCTGCTGTTACACTTAATTTATTAAATATAGATGACGCACAAAAATCACGTTACCGATTTTTGAACTTCACACCGCAGTCGCAGTTAAATTACCAGTTCAAGCCTCAAACATCAGTATCAATAAACTATAGAGGTACTACCAGGCAGCCTACCATAAATCAATTACAACCCATCCGAGATAATAATGATCCACTCTATGAGTTTACAGGTAATCCTGATCTAAAAGTGGGCTTCAATCATAACATTAATGCCTTTTTTAATGAGTACAAAGTTTTAAAACGCAGGGGTGTATGGGTGAGTGCCAGCCTTAATTTTATGGATAATGCAATAACCAATTACAATATATTGGATACACTTACAGGTAAACAATTTTATACTCCAATAAATGTTGACGGTAACCATACCTGGAATGTTTGGAGTAACTGGCATAAAGGTGCTGAACCCGGTAAACTTGGTTATGGTTTACAATTGAGCGGCAATGGTGGCCGGAATAACATGTTTGTAAACGGCAGAAAAAATGTTGTAGACTTTAGAAACATCAGGTTCAGTTTTAGTGTGATGGCATCAAAAGAAGAAAAATTCAGTTTTGAAATTCGCCCGGAAGTAGGACATAACTATTCAAGGTCTTCTATTCAGCCAAACTTAAGCAACAACTTTTTTACTTATGGTGGTAATATAAATGGATTCATTATGTTGCCGGGCAAAATTGAACTCCGAAGCGATGTAAGGTTTGATATGAGACAACAGATAGATGCTTTTGCTGATAACCTAAACATCATTCAATTGAATTCAAGTATTGGAAGAACTGTTTTCAAAGATAAAAGTGGTAAGATCTTGCTTGTCAGCAATGATATATTAGATCAAAACAGGGGCTTTAACAGGAACATCTCCAGCACATTTGTGACAGAAGAACGCTTTTTAAGAGTAGGTCAATACTTCCTGTTGCGGTTTGAATGGTCGTTTAATAAAGTGCCCGGAAAATAATTAATTATGAAAAAGTTATTAATCATAGTTTTCACTTTGTTTATTGCAGGCAACATACATGCACAAACGCAGTTTTTTGGTAAGGTGAAAATTGAGTTTGAAAAAACACTTAATGTTCATGCTATTTATAAGGAGTTGGATCCGCAGTGGTATGACCAGATCAAAGAACGTTTACCCCAAACAGCAATAACATATCATGAATTTATTGGCGACAGTACAAGATCTGTTTTTAAACCGGGTAAAGATGCAGCTATTGATCCACGCAGCTGGTACAGGCCTGTTGCTGATAAAAATGTAATTTTTACAGATTTCAAATCAGGGAAATCCATATCTCAAAAACCTGTTTATGAAGAAACATTTTTAATAGAAGACAGCCTTTTAAAAATTAAATGGAAAATTACTCCTGATACCAGAATTATTGCCGGGTATGAATGCAGGAAAGCTGTAGGCATATTAGATGATTCCATTGCCATATTTGCATTTTATTCAGATGAATTCATCATCAACGGTGGACCTGAAGGTATTCATGGATTACCGGGAATGATCCTTGGAATGGGCATACCACGATTACATGCAACATGGTTTGCTACTAAAGTGGAAGTTTTTGATGTTAATATGAAGGCCGTAGTACCAGCTACCAAAGGTAAAAAAGTATCAAGAAGTGATATGTTGCAATCTCTTGATAAAATAATGCGTCAATGGGGTAAATATGGCAGTAAAATGATCATCAATTTTGCTATTTAGCTTATTTACGCTTACTCCATTTTTATTCTAACAATATATTTACATCAATTTTATTTTGTAGCTTAAAATAAAATATACTGGCAGGCAACCTGTGTATTAAAAGCTCCGTATTCTTCCATTAAAGAACTCATTTAGCTATAAGGTTTTGGAAGATCTGAATTCTATATTAAAAGGATGTATAGTTAATGATCATAAGTATCAGAAAATACTTTATGAGCAGTATTATAACTATGCCTTTAAAATAGCTTTCAGGTATATATACCATTACGATAATATTCCGGAAGTGGTGAATGACGGTTTTGTAAAAATCTTCAGAAATTTTTACGGTTATATTATTAAAGAGGAACCTATAAATGAATACAACCTGCTGGCATGGATCAAAAAGATCATCATTCATACTGCAATTGATGAATTAAGGAAAAACAACCTGATGCCTGAAATTGGAGCTATGCCTGATGAGGCATGGGAACTGAGTGATCAGCATGGACAGGCAGACCAGGGATTATTATATAAAGAGATATTAAAACAGGTTAAAAGTTTACCGCCTGCTTACCGTGCAGTATTTAACTTATATGTGGTAGATGGATATTCTCATAAAGAGATCGCTGCTTTGATGAATATATCAGTTGGTACATCTAAATCAAATTTGTTTAAAGCGAAAGCTCATTTACAAAAAATATTTAAAAAAGATAGTGATAAAATGAAATATGCAATTTCGGAATGACCATATAGAAGATCTGGTAAGGCAGGCAGCCGAATTGAATCCCATAAAGGCAAAAGGAGCTGATTGGGATAGTGTGTTCAACAAGCTTGTTAATAAAGAAGAAGCATCTGTAAAAGCTGAAGAAAAAAGTAAAAAATATTTATTTCTTCTGCTGTTTTTGCTAAGCAGTTTATTGTGCAATGAATTTTATTACATTTTTTACAATAACCAATCAAAAGCTAATCTGAAAAATATTAATATAAATCCGCCTTTAAAAGAAAAAAATAATATCGGGTTTATCGCATTAAGCAATAACAACAATAAAAACCCATTAGTTAAAAAATTTGGAACATTAAAACATCATTATACTACACCTGTATACGCACAAGATGCAACTACTACTTTATTAGAGTTAGTTGAAAAAAATATTGATGCTGATGCAACACATGAAAAAATAGAGAACCTGAGTGTTTCAGACGTTTCTGGCTCGAATGGTAATGAAAATATTACTTCGACTTTACATGAAGATTCTGTAATCAAGATCACAGATGAAAATTCTACAGAAAATGAAAAGACGAAAGATCAAATGATTCCTGTGAAAACAAAGTCTGCAAAGGAAAAAAGATTTTATGCAGCTTTTTTATTGGGACCAGACATCAGTACGGTAAAATTCAGTGAAATTAAAGCAGCCGGTCACAGTATTGGAATTACCGTAGGATTTAAGTTAACAAAGAGAATTTCAGTTGAAACCGGCGCATTTTTAGATCAGAAAAAATATGTTGCAGAAGGAGAATATTTTAAAGCTGAAAAATTGTATTTACCTGATCACAGTAAACTGCTCAATGTCTCAGGGTATTGCAACATGATTGAAATACCACTCAACATCAGGTATAATATCGCAACAAACAATAACTATAATTTATTTGCTTTGGCAGGTTTATCATCATACCTCGTTCAGAGGGAAGAGTACGATTATCAATATAGCAGGTATAACACTATATACAGCAGTAATAAATCATATAGCAAATCTTCAAATGAATTGTTCAACGTAATAAACCTGGGAGCAGGATTTGAAAAAAGAGTAGGAAAACTAACTGCATTAAGGATAGAGCCTTATGTAAAACTACCGGTAAAGGGTATGGGAGTAGGTGATATGCGATTATCAAGTGCCGGTATTTTGGTGGGAGTACGGTACCCGTTTAGTAAAAAAATGGATCAATAATCAATGCAAAAAAAGTGGATTTATTTGGCTGGCACCTTATTGCTTGTTATGACCGCCGGATGGTTGTATTACCTATACCAGCAACCAAGAAAAAATGTAGTTGGACAAGATGCTGAATATGAATTAACTGCTGTTGAATTATATAATGCATTTGAAAAAAATGAAGCTGGGGCAACTGCAAAATATGTTGATAAGATACTTGTTGTAACCGGTACTATAAAAGAGATTTCAGAGACAGCTGAGCATTTAATAATTAAGATACAAGCTGGTCCTGCAAGCAGAGGTAACGAT
>MWWA01000143.1_pt1 | contig 21504 bp, 21 predicted proteins | sample 1047341 | NCBI WGS metagenome assembly MWWA01 (sample SAMN06349978, study PRJNA376086) | soil metagenome | isolation source: MS5-1 sample Antarctic (ecotone) soil | place: Antarctica | collected 2015-01-13
ATCGGCAGAAATCTTTTAGCTTTTAATAAGCGACTTTTATTCTTACAAACTCATAATAGAATACAGTAAAATCAATACTTTCATGGAGTAAAACTGGCTATTCTAAAAAAAGTTCGGATAATAGTGACACCGATATTATATTTCAGGTTTTAGCGCATTTTCGTGTGTTAACTTTTATTATATTTAAATCAGGGATAAACTTTCATTTACAATTTTCCATCAATAAAACTTTTATCATGAGACCTATCTGGACAGGAGCCATCGGATTCGGACTTGTAAATATTCCGGTTAAAATTTATAGTGCCACTCAGTCAAGCAATCTCAGCTTCGATATGCTTGATAAAAAAGATCATGAGCGCATTCGCTATATGCGCATAAATGAGAAGACTGGTAAAGAAGTTCCGTGGGGTAATATTGTAAAAGGATACAAACTGGAAAGCGATTATGTGGTACTTGATGACAAGGATTTCGAGGCTGCCAGCGCTGTGAAGACAAAAACTATCGAGATCACGGATTTTGTACAGGAAGAAGAAATTAGCAGCCTTTATTATGAAACTCCCTATTATCTGGAGCCGGATAAATCCGGAACCCGCCCATATGAATTGCTAAGGCAAGCGCTTACTAAAACTAAAAAAGTAGGAGTTGCTAATTTTGTGATGCGTACAAAAGAGAGCCTGGCGATCCTGCGCCCGGATAAAGATGTGATCGTTTTGAATCGCATCAGGTTTGAAGAAGAAATAAGAGAAACAGACGAATTAGTGCTTCCGAAAAACACAGAGGTGAAATCTGCAGAGTTAAAAATGGCCATCTCCCTTATTGATCAGCTTACATCTAAATTTGATATTTCAAAATATAAGGACACGTATAATGCAGAATTGCTAAAAATGATAGAGGCCAAAGCAAAAGGAAAGAAAATTAAAGCGCCGGAAATGAAAGTCGTTCATAGCAAAACCCAGGATCTCATGGAGCAATTAAAAGCAAGTCTTGAAGTGAAAAGTAAAAAAGCTTCGTGATGGCATTAGCGCAGTACAAGAAAAAACGAAATTTTAAAGAAACGGATGAGCCTGCCGGTAAAATAAAAAAATCTTCATCCGGGCTGCAATTTGTTATTCAAAGACATAAGGCCAGCAGGCTGCATTATGATCTCCGGCTGGAGATGGATGGTGTTTTAAAAAGCTGGGCAGTTCCAAAAGGGCCTTCTTTGCTCCCCAAGGATAAGCGCCTGGCAATGATGGTGGAAGATCACCCGTACGATTATAAAGATTTCGAAGGTGTAATACCAGAAGGTAACTATGGCGCTGGCATCGTAGAAATCTGGGACGAGGGTACCTATGCAGATATAGAAAATTCAGACGGTAAGAAAGCTGAGAAAAATTTAAAAGCGGGACTAAAATCAGGAAATTTAAAATTTCAGCTGTTTGGTAAAAAACTAAAGGGAGAGTTTGCTCTGGTCAAATTAAAAAATGCGGATGACAATAGCTGGCTACTTATAAAGCATAATGATGAGTACGCTGTGGATACAGAATACAATAGTGAGGATGATACCCCCAAAAACTCTCCGATCAATAAGTGGCTGGCGGAAAAGAAAAAGCCGCTGAAAAAAAAAAGTTCGTAACCACATCCATTAATAAAGGTAGAAAGTTAGATGAGTTTATAAAGCCTATGCTTGCAGGCGAAGCTGAGGCACCTTTTGATGATGATGACTGGCTATTTGAAATAAAATGGGATGGTTATCGCGCCATTGCCGAAGTGAATGATAAAAAAGTTTCACTTTATTCCCGTAATGGCATTTCTTTTCTGCATAGTTACCCGCTCATTGCAGCTCAGCTAAGAGAATTAAATATCAATGCCATCATTGATGGTGAGATCGTAGTACTAAATGAAGCAGGTGAGCCGAACTTCCAGCTATTACAACATTATGCTGAAAATATGGATAAGCCGCTTATGTATAACGTATTTGACTTGCTGTCACTGGATGGCCATGACACAACACAATTGTCTTTAATTCAAAGAAAAGAGTTATTAGAAAAACTTCTGCCGGAAAACCCAGTCATCAGGTATTCAGATCACATTTACAAAGAAGGAAAAGCATTTTTTAAAATTTCTACCGAGCGTGATCTGGAAGGGATTATCGGTAAAAATATTCACAGCAATTATCTCCCTGGAAAACGGACACGGGAATGGTTAAAAATTAAAAACCAAAAAACAACTGAAGCGATCATTGCCGGCTATACTGCGCCTGCGGGGTCACGAAAATATTTTGGTGCATTGGTCCTCGCAATGCTCAAGGATGGGAAATTGATTTACAGTGGTCATACAGGTACGGGATTCAATCAAAAATTATTGAAGGATATTTTTGAAGCGTTACAACCACTGGTACAGACAGCATCACCATTCGAAAAAAAAATAAAAACAAACATGCCGGTTACATGGGTAAAGCCGGAATTGGTTTGTGAAATTAAATACTCAGAAAAAACGAGGGATGGCTTGCTCAGGCACCCGGTGTTTCTTCATCTCCGGCCTGATAAAAATGCTACAGACATAATTAGTGAAGAAAACACCGGCCTTGAAAAAAATGCAGGTTCGAAAAAATCAAGGGCGGAAACCAGCTCCAAAAAGAAAAAAACCACGCCCGGAAGCGGAAAGCCGCCAAAAACTGTCAGCGGACCCAATGAAACAATACTGCAAGCGGGGGGACATAAGCTTACTGTCACTAATCTGGATAAAATTTATTTTCCCGACGACGGCTTTACCAAAGGGGATGTCATCAATTATTACATCTCCATAGCTGATTATATTTTACCTTATCTGAAAGGAAGGCCTGAAAATTTATTGCGTAACCCGAATGGTATTAATCAACCCGGGTTTTATCATAAAGATGCCGGAGAAATTGCGCCTTCTTTTTTAGATGTGGAGCAGGTTGATTCAGCTTCCTCGCAAAAGGTAATAGATTATATCGTGTGTAACAATCTGCCTACTCTTTTGTATATGAATAACCTCGGGTGTATTGAAATCAATCCATGGCATTCACGTAAAGGGATGCTGGACAAGCCAGACTACCTGATTATTGATATTGATCCATCATCGAAAAATACCTTTGAACAAGTGGTAGAAACGGCATTGGTGCTTAAAGAAATTCTGAATAAGGCCGGAGCTCCATCATACTGTAAAACTTCAGGTGCCACCGGGATGCATATTTATGTACCTGCAGGCAAAAAATACACCTATGATCAGGTAAAAGATTTTGCATATATCATCTGCATGCTTGCAAATGAACAACTTAAAAAGTTTACCACGTTAGAGAGAAATTTGAAAAAAAGAGGAAACAAACATATTTATCTTGACTATTTGCAAAACAGGCGAGGGCAAACAATATCAAGCGTTTATAGTCTTCGTCCTAAAAGAGGCGGTACTGTATCTACACCATTACTATGGAATGAAGTTAAGAATGGACTATCGCCTCAGCAATTTACTATTCAAAATACATTGGAAAGAATATCCAGTGTTGGAGATATTTTTAAAGGGGTACTTGGTACGGGCATTAATATTAAAAAATGCCTTGATAACCTTGGAAGTTAAATCTATTTAATTATGAACTTCTAATTAAATTTTTCAGATTCTCGTCAATGGTTATAGTCATTTTTGACTCAAATAGCGTTATTTCATTTTGTGCATCCGGGTTAGTGCGAATACTTATTTTCCTAATTTGTCCGGTAATAATATTTCTACTATTTTCGCCCTGGTTTTTCATAGGATATTGGATTTTAAAGCGGGACTAGATTTCTATCTTGGTCCCTTTTTTATTTTTAATTGTTATATAACCTTCCCTGTCAGATTCCAATACATTTTCCGCTAGTAGAAATTCTAATACATTTTTCACTTTTGACTTACTAAATGCATGCATGTCTCCAGTGATATGATTAAATTTTACCCTTCCTGTTGTTACCTTTTGACGGATGTTCTCAAAGATCACGCTAAACTCCTGATCGGATATTTTCAGATTCCTGACCTTTAAACAATTATCACATATTCCACATTTAATTGCTGAATCTCCAAAATAGTGCGCAATAAACCTACTCCGGCACTCTCTGCCTTCCCTGATATAATTCACCATGGCCATGATCCGATGCTCGTACGCCTGCTTCCGCCTCGACAGGTTTTTCTCATTAATATACAAATCATCGGCGCGAACTCTGTTATTTGTAAAAGTGATTTGTGGTTTGTCTTTTATGGGAGAATAGTCAATGATCTGATAGGCATGCAAATCATGCAATAATTTCAAAATAGATTCTTTACTGGTAGAAATGAATTTACTAATATTCTCTTCATTGATGGGCGAAGGAAAATCAAATATGCCATCGTAGGATCTTAATAACGCTTTAATAAGCGATTCGTATTGTACATGATTTTTTTCAAAAACTTCGAGATCATTTTTGCTGACAGTAAATACAATAGTTGCAGGCTTGAAGAATTGGTGATTAAAGGTCAAAACATCCTCCTGCTCAAGCAGGTTCAAAACGTTCATTGTCGTAATAGCATCGTGTCTGAATTTCATAAGGAAATCGTTTAGATTGAAATCGAACGACACGTCTTCACCGCTACCCTCAGGAAGTTGCAGGAAGTTCACGATGGAGTGGTATATTTCCCGGATCTTTTTAATTGAGGGAAACTTTTTATCTACTTGCCGGATAAGCGTTTCAGTTTCTGCAGGATTATACAACAACACCGCATACGATTTATTCCCATCCCGGCCTGCACGTCCTGCTTCCTGGTAATAATTCTCCAGGGCATCAGGCACATCATAATGAATCACTGACCTCACGTTTGCTTTATTAATTCCCATGCCAAATGCGTTTGTGCAGACGATAACCCGTGTACGATCTCGCAGCCAGCTATCCTGCCTGGCGTTTCTCTCTTCTGCCGGCAGCCCGGCATGATAGTGATCTGAAGAAATATTATTTAATCGCAAAATTTCCGAAATCTGCTTTGTTCTTTTCCTCGTCTTGCAATAGACTATAGCACTCCCGGGCACATTTTCTAAAACTTTGACCAGCTTATTTTGTTTGGCAGGTTCATTAAAAACACTGTACGACAGATTGGGCCTGTCAAAGGGCGATGTAAAGATTCTGTATCCTTTCCTGAAAAGTAATTTTTCACAAATGTCCTTCTGTACGGGCTGAGTTGCGGATGCTGTGAGAGCCAATACAGGCAAATTCGGAAGTTGTTCCCGCAAATCGGCAATTTGTAAATATGCAGGGCGAAAATCATATCCCCATTGAGAGATGCAGTGGGCTTCATCTACGGCAATTAGATTGAATGAAATGGCTTCTACAAAATCTTTGAATATGGCAGTGTGTAGTCGTTCGGGTGACACATACAAAAATTTGAAATTTCCATGAACAGCATTATTCAATGCAATTTTTACTGAGCGGCTATCCATCCCGGAGTGTATAATCAGGGCTGGAATATTCAACCTATACAGGTGCTCTATCTGGTCCTTCATTAATGCAATGAGCGGGCTAACTACAAGGCACATCCCATCCCGCATCAGGGATGGTACCTGGTAGCAAAGAGATTTACCGCCGCCCGTCGGCATCAGGGCCAGCGTGTCGTTTTTTTCAAGTACGTGGGTAATTATCTCGAATTGGTTGGAACGAAAATTTTCATACCCCCAGTACTGTTTTAATATGTGTTTTGCTTCTTGCATGACCGTGGTTAAATATCCTGATTTTCCATTAAAATATTGCGCTCCATAGCCAATCATTCTTCAGTTACATTTGCAGAATTAGCCGAATGATGACTGTCTTCATTTATGACATACAAGATATAATTTCTACTGCAGGCAGGCTATTGGAAATTAGCGGCACCGCCAAAATGTTTACTTTTACGGGAGACCTTGGGGCAGGGAAAACAACTTTGATTGCTCAGTTATGCCGCATATTAGGTAGCACGGATAGCATCAGTAGTCCCACTTTTTCACTTATTAATGAATACAGAGCAGGCAATTCAATTATTTATCATATTGATATGTATCGCATCAACAGTCTTCAGGAAGCAATTGATGCAGGAGTTGAGGATTGCCTGATCAGTGGGGAAATCTGCATGATTGAATGGGCTGAAAAAATAGAAAGCCTGTTGCCCACAGAATATATTTCCGTGACGTTAACGGCTAATGGCCATACGGCCAGAAATTTGAAAATAGAACTTCATAAATAAAATTTACTTTTGAAAATCAGTTTATAGATAGGACAATATGGCGACCTCCAAACCTTTTGTTTCTCCATCGTTTACATACGAAACACTGGAAGAAACGCTTGATGTAAAACCGAAAGGTGTCCAACTTTCTATTGGCATCCCGAGAGAAACTCACTTTCAGGAGAACCGTATTGCATTGACCCCGGAAGCAATAAAAGTTTTAACTGTCAACGGCCATCAGGTAACGATGGAGTCAAAAGCAGGGGAAGGCTCCAGCTATTCAGACACCGATTATAGTGAGGCAGGAGCAAAAATCGTGAGTAGTAAAAAACAGGTTTTTGAATGTGATCTTCTCGTAAAAAGCGCCCCTGTTGGCGATGATGAAGTTCCCCTTTTGAAAATGCATCAGTTTATCATATCTCCAATACATCTGACAGTAATGAAGCAGGAAATACTGGAGAAAATGATGGCAAAAAAAATAACTGCTCTGAGTTTTGAAAATCTGAAAGATGATAGTGGCCATAATCCCATTGTGCGAAGCATGAGCGAAATTGCGGGCAGTGCAGTCATGTTGATCGCGGGGCAATATCTCAGTAATGCCAATGATGGAAAAGGTGTACTCGTAGGTGGCATTTCCGGCATACCCCCTACCAAAGTGATCATTATTGGTGCCGGCATTGTCGGTGAACAAGCAGCACGCACAGCGCTTGCAATGGGAGCCAGCGTAAAGGTTTTCGATAATAGCATTTACAGGCTAAAAAGACTTCAAAATAATATTGGAGTTCGGCTATACAGCTCCGTTATTGAGCCGGGAATATTAGGAAAACAATTAAAAACGTGCGATGTGGCCGTAGGAGCTTTGTCCTCATACGGGGGAAGGACTCCACTAATTGTGACGGAAGAAATGGTAAGCCGTATGCGCCCGGGCAGTGTGATTGTTGATGTATCTATTGATCATGGCGGCTGCTTTGAAACATCTTCTGTAACCTCACACACCAACCCGGTCTTTAGAAAATATGATGTGATTCATTATTGCGTGCCCAATATTCCCAGTGGCTTTGCAAGAACAGCATCCCACGCAATAAGTAATATTCTTATGCCTTTGCTGCTTGATATGGCAGAAGATGGAGGGTTCGAAAATTTAGTTTGGTATAAACTAAATCTGAGAAGCGGGATTTACCTCTTCAGAGGAGCACTTACTAATTTTTATCTCAGCGAAAGATTTGACCTGAAGTTTACAGATCTTAACTTATTGATTGCGAGTAAACGTTAACCTATAGGATTTCTTTATACTTTCTGAGATCAAGTATTTCATCGCAACATGCATATTCAGCCTCGTCATTACTCGCTATGATCAAAAGCCGCTGCCCACAATATTTGTCAAGCAATTCCTTGTAATAGATTTTTCCTTCAGCATCGAGGTTAGAAGTAGGTTCATCGAGCAGGATTACCTCAACATTGCTGCTGAAAGCCACGATCAATTTTACTCGTTGCAACATTCCGCTGCTAAAATATCGGACCTGCTTATCCATCACATTCTGTAAACCCGCAGCCTGTACAAGGTCATTGAAATTTACTCCATTGATCCAACCTTTCATTTTGCCATGAAAGGCCAGGAACTCTGATAAGGTCATTTCTTCAATCAAGTCAATATAAGGCGCTGCGAATGAAAATAGTTGTGAAGCTTTCTCAACCGGAAAAACTTTTTCCTTTATTTGATATGTTATAGATCCCTGGTGAATGGAAGAAGCCCCGATTAATACTTGAAGCAATGTAGATTTACCAGAGCCGTTGGGTCCCGTTACAGCATACTTTATTCCCTGGGTAAACGTGTAGGAAAGATTTTTAAAGACCCAATCTTTGTTGTAACGCTTACCAGCATTTGAAAGATCAATCCTCATCGTCTAAGCCTTTGGCAGCAGCTTTTAAGATGCCTTTCTTGCTTTCTTTAATGAACTGCAAAATCTCATCTTTCTCTTTGGTGTCAGGTATATTATTTTCGATAGCAGCAAGAGCCTGCGAAATATTGAGTCCTCTTGTATAAATGTTTCGATAAACCTCCAGGATATTATTTATTGTTTCTAAGGAAAATCCCCTTCTTTGCAACCCAACAGAATTTACGCCAACGTAGCTCAACGGATACCGGCCGGCTTTAATAAATGGCGGCACATCCTTTATTATTTCAGACCTTCCACCAATATAGCAATGGGCGCCGATTTTAGCAAATTGTATAGCCGCGGCCATACCACCAATGATAGCATATTCGCCTACTTCCACATGGCCTGCGAGTTGTACGGTATTTGCGATGACGGCGTGATCTCTGATGATGCAATCATGTGCAATATGACAATAAGCCATTAACAAACATTCGTTACCCACCACCGTTTTCCATTTGTCTTTTGTACCCCTGTTTACGGTTACAAATTCTCTGATGGTTGTATTATTTCCAATTTCAACAAATGTTTCCTCCCCGTCAAATTTGAGATCCTGGGGAATGGCACCGATCACAGCCCCAGGGAATATACGGCATGACTCGCCGATCTTTGAATTTCGCAATATGACTGCATGAGACATGATGTGCGAATGATCACCAATCACTACTCCTTCTTCAATTACAGCAAATGGATCAACCGTTATATTTTTACCTAATTGCGCACCGTTATGAATCTGAGCGAGAGGGCTGACCATAGTTAATCATTAATTCTTTTTACAATTTGCGCTACAAGTATTGCTTCAGTTACCACCTTATCGCCTACATATACTGTTCCCTTCATTTCGCATATACCTCTCCGTATGGGGTGAAGCAATTCCATTTTTAAGATCAGCGTATCGCCAGGAACCACCTTTTGCTTGAATTTACAATTGTCTATTTTAAGAAAGTAAGTATCATATTTATCCGTTGTATTTCTGGGAATAGCTATAAACCCTCCCGCCTGGGCCAAAGCCTCAGCTAATAATACACCTGGCATTACAGAGTTTGAAGGAAAATGCCCTTGAAAGAATGGTTCATTGTATGTCACATTTTTAATCGCTACCACATGTGTTTCTGTAAGCTCAATAATTTTATCTACTAACAGGAAAGGGTAACGATGAGGCAGTGTTTTTTCTATTTCATGGATGTCGAGTAAGGGGGGTTTATTGGGGTCATACTTGGGTATTTCATGCCGGTGCTTATACTTTTTAATATGCTCTTTTATTTTTCTTGCAAATTTTACATTTGAGGCGTGACCCGGACGGTTTGCAATAATGTGAGCTTTGAACGGATAACCAACGAGCGCCAGGTCGCCGACTACATCTAATAATTTATGCCTTGCCGGTTCATTTGGAAAACGAAGAGTTAGGTTATTCAATATACCAGCTTCACTCACTTTAATGTTTTCTTTTCTGAACACACTGGAAATCCTTTCGACCTGGTCCTGTGTCACCTGTTTATCCACCACCACTATAGCATTGTTAACATCTCCACCTTTTATAAGGTGATTAGCCAATAGCACTTCCAGTTCATGAAAAAAACAAAAAGTGCGGCTTGGGGCAATTTCATTAGCGAAATCTTCCATATTCTTCAAGTCGGCATGTTGAGTGCCGAGAACAGGAGAATTAAAATCAATCAAAGTGTTGATCCGGTAACCATCGTAAGGTAATGCCACCATTTCCACCTTTTTTTCTTCATCAACAAATGAAATATTATGATGGATCTCGTAGTAAATTTTTTCAGATTCCTGTTGCCGGACCCCTGCTTCAGACAGGTGTTCTATAAAATGATAGGAGCTGCCGTCCAGAATAGGAACTTCTTCCCCATCAATTTCAATGAGCGTATTATCAATATTCATCCCCACTAATGCGGCCATCAGGTGCTCTATCGTACTAACCCTGGCGCCATTAGCTTCTATAGAAGTACTGCGATTTGTTTCAATCACGTTATCTACATCTGCTTTTACTATGGGTTTACCCGCAAGATCTACTCGTTGGAAATTGATACCCGTATTTGGTTCGGCAGGCTTTATATTCATCGTTACCGATCGTCCGCTATGAATACCAGCTCCGGAGATGAGGACATTTTCTTTTAGGGTATGCTGAAAATACTTTTCCGGGGAAATGTTTGCCTCCATGCACACGAAAGTATGAAATCTATTGGTTTACAAATAAACCTGAGCTGTATATGTGTGAGGGGAAATAGTAAGGCTATTCTTCTACCTTTTCTTTCATTAATGCCTCTATTCTCTGCTCCAGCTCTGTAATCCGCTTTTCCAGTTCCGGCAGGTTGCGGCTAAGGATCTGGCTACGGAGGGCGTGCGCATATTCAAAAGCCGGAGAGCCGGTAACCGCAGTGTTTGGGGTTTTTATAGATTTACTTACGCCGCTCTGGGCATTAATTTTACTACCGTCAGCAATTTGCAAATGTCCAACTATGCCGGCCTGACCACCAATCATTACGTTGTTACCAATCTTGGTACTGCCACTGATTCCGGATTGCGCAGCTATCACCGTGTTGTTGCCCACTTCAACATTGTGAGCGATCTGTATCAGGTTATCAAGTTTGGCCCCTGATTTAATTAGAGTAGAGCCCATAGTAGCTCTGTCAATAGTGACATTCGCACCGATCTCTACGTTATCTTCTACTACCACGTTTCCTATTTGCGGTACCTTTTTAAAACTTCCATCTGATTGAGGAGCAAAGCCAAACCCATCTGCACCGATAACTGCACCGGAGTGTACAGTGACGTTTTTGCCAACAATACAATCATGATGAATTTTGACTCCAGGAAATAAAATTGAACCCTCACCAATTACAACATTATCACCAATATATACCTGCGGGAATAATTTTACATTACTACCTATTGAAACATTTTCACCAATGTATGTAAATGCTCCTATAAAAACATCTTCACCTAACCTGGCTGTAACTGACATATAAACCGGTTGCTGGGTTCCTGTCCAACTCGCGATTTTCATTTTATCATAAGCACTCAATATACTGGCAAAGGCGGTATAGGCATCCGGGACGCGGATAAGGGTGGCATCAACCTTTTTTTCCAGTTGATGTTTATCATTTATTATAATAACGGAAGCCCTGGTCGAGTAGATGTAATCTTCATATTTCGGATTGGCAAGAAATGCAAGTTGTCCATGCTCTGCCCCTTCCAGTTTTCCAAACGAAGAAACGGTCACATCCGGGTTACCTTCCAGTTTCCCATTGATCAGCTCAGCTATTTGATTTGCAGTAAATTCCATTTATTTAAAAAAATATAGATCACCAAACAGATTACTATAGTCAACTGACGATTCCCTCAGGGTAACAAATGTAAAATTTTTTTATTGGGGTAAACAATGTTTGATTGATCAACGGATCATCAACTTCTGAGATATTCTTCACATGACCATTTTTAAATAAAATCCTGATATGATCTTCATCTATATTATAGGTCTTATTTACTGCTTCGCCAGTGAAAACCAGATTGTTAATCTCCTTCAGAGCAATACCGGAGATCAGGCTTGCTTTCTCTTTTATAACCTCAATTTCACTATCAGCAAATGGAACTGCAGAAAATTTTATTTTTAAAAGTTTCCTGTTAATCATTGCGCGGCAGAGGAATGATAATATGCGGTCAGGATGCTCCGCCCATTTTTTAATCGCACACATTATATCATAGTCATCAAGCTGACAAAAATCATCCAGCGTGTCGCTAATCGGAAGACTTGAAAATACCGGATTTAAGAATTTATTTAAAATTTCGGATGGAGCAGTAGCCTTTATTTCTTTTGCTCGCCTGATGATCCTGACAAGCATTTTTTCCGCACATAAAACAGTCTTATGCAAATAAACCTGCCAATACATGAAACGACGTGAGACCAGGAATTTTTCAATAGAATAAATTCCTTTCTCCTCTACCATTAGCTCTCCATCGTGAACAGTCATCATTTTAATAATGCGATCATACCCGATTACTCCCTCGCTAACACCAGTAAAAAAACTATCTCTTATCAGGTAGTCCATCCTGTCCACGTCTAACTGACCGCTGATAAGCTGGTGCAAAAACCTTTTTATGTAAACGCCATTAAAAATATCAATAGCCAATTGTAACCTTCCGCTCAATTGCTCATTGATCTTTTCCATGATGAGAAGAGAAATTTTTTCGTGATCTGCATGTTCTATCAATATTTTCTCTAATGCATGTGAGTAAGGCCCATGACCAATATCGTGCAAGAGAATGGCAATTTTAGCACCTTGCTTTTCTTCATGAGTTATCGCTATGCCTTTTCTTTCAAGTTCCGCGAGCGCATTACACATGAGGTGGTATGCACCTAATGAATGATGAAGGCGTGTATGAACCGCACCAGGATAAACAAGGTCGGCCATAGCCATTTGGTGGATCCTTCGCAACCGTTGGTAGAAAGGGTGAGATATTACTTCATACACGAGAGCATCATCAATAGTGATAAATCCGTAGAGCGGATCATTAACTATTTTTTTATGCGACATGAAGATTTGTTAAAATGAGACTGCAGAGCAGCAAAGGTAAATTTTGGGAAGGGAATAAATTACATTTGTGACTAGCCATGCGATCTTTTAATTATCCGTATCAGGCTTGTTCCCTTTCTTTTTAAACAAAATAATTTACAATGAACGCCGGGAAAATTTTGTGGGTTGACGACGAAATGGAAAGCCTGAAATCACAGAGAATCTTTTTGGAAAATAAAGGCTACGAAGTAGAATCTTTAAGTAACGGATTCGATGCGATAGAGTATGTTAAAGATCATATTGTAGATGTGGTGTTGTTGGATGAAAGTATGCCAGGCATCACCGGGCTGGAAACATTACAGAAGATCAAAGAAGTCAATTCAAGAATCCCGATCGTACTGATTACTAAGAACGAAACAGAGAACCTGATGAATGAGGCTATTGGATCACAGATAACTGATTACCTTATAAAACCTGTAAACCCAAACCAGGTTTGGCTCTCACTAAAAAAGATCATTGATAACCGCCGGCTGGTAGCAGAAAAAACTACATCCTCTTACCAGCAACAATTCCGGGATTTATTTACGGCATTAAATAATAACCCTGACCATAATGAGTGGATGGAGATCTATAAAAAACTGGTGTATTGGGAGCTGGAGATGAAAAAGAGTGACAGCCCGGAAATGCAGGAAGTATTTCACACGCAAAAAAATGAAGCTAACACGGAATTTTTTAAATTTCTTTCAAAAAATTATTCAAACTGGGTAACGAATCCTGCGGCAGAGGCGCCGATCATGAGTCATACTTTAATGAAGTATAAAGTGTTTCCACACGTGGAAAAAGGAACACCCACTTTTTTTATCCTCATTGATAATTTGAGGTTTGATCAATGGAAAGCTATTCAACCACTTTTTGCAGAAAACTTTCGCATAATGGAGGAAGAAACTTTTTATTCGATACTTCCCACAGCCACGCAATATAGCCGCAATGCTATTTTTGCAGGCATGTTGCCTTTAGAAATTGAAAAACAATTTCCCACAGAATGGAAAAATGATGATGAAGATGGAGGAAAGAATTTATTTGAAGAAGAATTTTTTAAAGCCCAGCTAAAACGGTTAAGAAAAGAGGATTTAAAATACTCTTATACCAAGATCACAAATCATCACGATGCTCAGAAGTTGGTGGATAATATGCACAACCTGCTGGTGAATGATATGAACGTAATTGTTTACAATTTTGTAGATATGCTCAGCCATGCAAGAACTGAGATGGAAGTGCTGAAGGAATTGGCAGCCGATGAAGCAAGCTATAGAAGCATTACTGCGTCATGGTTTGAACATTCTCCACTGCACCAGGCCTTGAAAAAAATATCAGATAAAACAATAAACCTGATAGTTGCAACTGATCATGGCAGCGTTCGTGTTAATTCGCCCCACAAAGTAATTGGCGATAAACAAACGACTGCGAACCTGCGTTACAAACATGGCCGCAATTTAAATTACGATCCAAAAGAAGTACTCGCCTTTCGTGATCCGCGGCAGGCAGGCTTGCCTGTTCCAAATGTAAACTCATCTTACATTTTTGCAAAGCAGGATGGCTACCTTTGCTATCCGAATAATTACAATCATTTCGCAAACTACTATCGTAATACTTTTCAGCATGGTGGAATCAGCCTCGAAGAAATAATTATTCCGGTAATCCGAATGACTTCCAAATAGCTTTTCATACCTCCTGAAAGAAGCTTAATTTTAAATTTTTCGATCATAATAGTTTTCATGAAATACAATGATGCTACATTAAAAAAACTTGAAGGCATTCTGGAAGAGGCAGGTTACATTCTCAGGTACGAACGTGGCTCTTTCCAAAGCGGCTATTGCATTTTAGAGGATAGAAAGGTGGCCGTACTCAATAAATTTCTTACGACCGAAGGCCGGATAAATACCCTGACTGAGCTAATCCCCACCGTAAATATCACTTACGAATTACTAACCACTGATTCCCAAAAGATGTATGACCAGGCAATTACGAAGAATGAAATTGCCCGCAAATAAACCCTTTGTTTCTTTTGTAATGTTTTAGATTTGAGTTGTGAGTTATCCTCCTATAAGCGTAACATTTCTTGGCACCGGCACTTCAGGCGGCGTCCCCATGATAGCCTGCAGTTGTTCAGTTTGCAGATCAGATTCCCCGAATGACAAAAGATTAAGAAGCAGCATTCTTGTTTCCGGCCCGGAGACAAATCTCGTTGTGGATACGACACCGGATTTTCGTACGCAGATGCTCAGGGAAAAGGTGAACAAGCTGGACGCCATTCTTTACACGCATTTGCACAAAGATCATATTGCCGGCCTGGATGATATAAAAGCCTATAATTTTTTTCAACAAAAGCCAATGGACATTTATGCGAACCAAATAACCTACCAGGCTTTACGAAAAGAATTCTCTTACATTTTTTCAGACAAAAAATACCCCGGGGTGCCGAGTGTTACTATGAATACCATTGATCAGGAAGTTTTTAATGTAGCTGGTATTCCTGTAACTCCGGTGTTGGTGCATCATCTAAGACTACCGGTATTAGGCTTTCGCTTCGGCAAGTTCACTTATATAACGGATGCAAACCGGATAGATGAAGAAGAAAAACGAAAGATCAGGGGAAGTGATACGCTTGTGATCAATGCGCTTCGCAAAACGGAGCATATCGCCCACTTTAATCTTCAGGAAGCTATTGATCTTATACAGGAACTTGAAATTCCTAATGGTTATCTCACTCATATTAGCCACCAGCTTGGAACACATGAAGCCATCTCCAGAGAGCTTCCATCAAATATCCGGCTTGCTTACGATGGTTTAAAGTTGTGTTTCGAATGATGTTATTTTAAAGAATAAAAGGAAATTTCAACCAGTTTCCCGAATTGAAGTTTTAATACCTTTCAGGAAAGGTTCTCAGATGATACCTAAATTTATCAGTGATTACTTTCTCCTGACTAATAAGGAGCGGAAAGGGCTTTTAGTTATTCTGGGTATTATTTTGATGCTTATTTTTTTACCAGCATTATTTCCATTCTTTATTAAAGAAGAATTACCTGACAGAGAAAGATTCGAAAAAAAGTTAGCCGAAATTCAGATGGCCCGGTCTGATAGTAGTGAGGAACGGAATCATTCCGAAGATGATTTGGCGAATGACTATTCTATAAATCCAACATCGAAAAAAATATCTTACTTAAACTTTTATTTTGATCCAAATACCGCCACTGCTGCGGAGTGGACAAGACTAGGAATAAAGCCTAAAACTATCAGAACGATAGAAAACTATCGCAATAAAGGAGGCAAATTTTACCAGGCTACAGATCTAAAAAAAATCTTTGGGTTTTCACCAAAGGATGCGGAAAGGCTAATACCATTTGTTGTCATTCGTGATTCAGAATCTAAAAAAACTCCCAACAAAACTATTACAGAGCCACCAGCTTCATTTGAAAGAAAAAAGAAATTTGACCTGGTGGATATCAATACGGCGGACACGAATCAATTTAAAACTTTGCCTGGTATTGGCAGTAAACTGTCGCAAAGGATCATCAATTTCAGGAATAAATTGGGCGGATTTTATTCTATTGAGCAGATCAGTGAGGTGTATCTATTACCTGATTCTGTTTTTAGAAAAATACAACCGATGCTGTTGCTAAATGAAAGCGAAGTCCGTAAATTAAATATCAATGCTGCATCTCTTGATGAATTAAAAGCCCATCCATACATTAACGATAACCTCGCAAAGGCGTTAATAGCTTACCGGGAGCAACATGGCAGTTTCGGGTCAGCAGAAAACATAAAAATGATAATGCTGGTGTCTGAGGAAATATTTCAAAAATTAATTCCTTATCTCAGCGTTAAATAAATCCAAATCATTCTGCACTTCAGACTAACGGGCATTAGTATTGAATGAATGACTTTATCTTGCACCCCTTAAAAAAAAGGAATGGATTTTAAAAGAAGTGAACTTACTGAACAGGTGGCTCAGACAGCAAGGGATTTTGCACGTCAACGCATTGCGCCACATGTGATGGAGTGGGATGAATCACAGGAATTCCCATTGCAATTATTTAAAGATCTGGGTCAGTCTGGGATGATGGGAGTGCTGATGCCTGAGGAATACGGCGGTGCCGGACTAAGTTATTTTGAGTATGCAGCGATCATTGAGGAGATCGCAAAAGTCTGCGGGTCTATTGGCCTTTCGCTGGCAGCACATAATTCACTTTGTGCGGGCCATATTTTGAGTTTTGGAAACGAAGAACAAAAGAAGGAATTCTTACCAAAGCTTGCTTCCGCTGAATATCTTGGCGCCTGGGGCCTTACTGAGCCAGGCACTGGCAGCGATGCAGGTAATATGAAATGTACTGCTACAAAAGATGGAGATGATTGGATTATTAACGGCACAAAGAACTGGATCACTCATGGAAAGAGTGGTGATGTTGCTGTAGTTGTTTGCCGTACCGGCGAGGCAAGAAAACGGGATAACTCAACAGCTTTTATCGTTCGCCGTGGTACGGAAGGTTTTGCTGCGGGTAAAAAAGAAAACAAGCTTGGTATGCGTGCAAGTGAAACTGCGGAGATGATCTTTGACACTTGCCGCATTTCCGATGCCGCGAGGTTGGGCGAGGTGGGTGATGGCTTCAGGCAGGCCATGGCTATATTGGATGGAGGCAGAATATCTATAGCTGCACTTTCTCTCGGTATCGCAAAAGGAGCTTATGAAGCTGCCCTTCAATACTCCAAAGAACGTCACCAGTTTGGGAAACCCATCTCTCAGTTTCAGGGCATTTCCTTTAAGCTGGCAGATATGATCACAGAAATTACTGCAGCGGAACTTCTCATCAACAAAGCCTGCGACCTGAAAAGCTCCGGCGAAAGTGTAACCAAAGAATCTGCGATAGCGAAATATTATGCCAGCGAAGTTGCTGTAAAAGTAGCAACGGATGCTGTACAAATATTTGGAGGATATGGCTATACCAAAGATTTTCCTGTAGAAAAATTTTATCGCGATAGCAAACTATGTACTATTGGAGAAGGCACCAGTGAAATACAAAAGATAGTGATTGCGAGGGAGGTGCTGAGGTAATTTTATCAACTATATTTTTTTGTCCTTTCCAAAAAGCCCGCCCTCTTTATCTCTGGCAATATCTTCAACATTGTGGCCAGTGGCACCCGGAATATAATCTGAAATTTTATCCATAAAATCACCTCCGTCATGAATAGGATCGGCCGCGCTTTGGTTTACATCATCAGGCGTAGTGTCGCCCCCTGCAGGTGTAGTGCCTGACTGAAATAAATTATCTATAGCCCCACTCACCATGGGGAATTGTTCCTTAATATACCCGGTTATTGTATTCAAGATTTCCGCGGATTGTTCCTTTGTTAATCCATGTGCGTTTTGCAACCTGTTTATTAATTCTTCCATTGATATTAAATTTATTTGATAAATATGATACTCCGAAGTTCCGCAAATGATTACATATTCCCTAACCCGCAGGAAATTTTTATAAATGGAAGCTGGTGACACCCGTGATAAATAGTTTCTTACTTTTATTTACCAACCCAACCATATATCTAACTTAAGAATTACGCGATGCAATATCCAAAGCTAACCACTTTCATTATCTACATTTTCTGTTTTCATTTTTGTTACGCACAGGACCCAACAGTAAAAGGCCTTCAGGCAGAAACAGCCAAAGAAATAAAAAAAGATACGGCTATTAAAAAAGTGTGGAACACCGGCGGCGCCTTGAATTTCAATGTAGCCCAGGGTAATCTAAGCAATTGGAGTGCAGGTGGAGACAACTTTTCCTTTACCTTGAATTCTTATTTCGGCGTTTTCGCGTTTTATCAAAAAGATAAATATAGCTGGGATAATACACTTGACCTGAATTTTGGCTATATCAATACAACCACACTCGGCAGCCGCAAAAACGATGACAGGATTGACCTGCTCTCAAAACTGGGATATTCCCTGGCTCCAAAATTGAACCTGGCAGCTTTATTAAATTTCAGAACGCAATTTGCCAAAGGATACCAATACATTGATAAGAATAATAAAGAATTGCTTTCCGATCTCTTCGCACCAGCTTATCTTATCACCAGCCTGGGACTGGATTATAAACCGGTGGATGGACTTTCCATTTTTGTGTCGCCAATTACCTCCAGGTGGATCATTGTAAACAACGACAGTTTATCGGCTAAGGGAGCTTATGGCGTAGATCCGGGGAAAAATGTGAAAAATGAAATAGGCGCCTTTGCCAGCATAAAATATCTGAAAGAGTTAAACACAGTCCTGACCTACACTGGCCGTCTCGATTTGTTTTCCAACTACCAGCATAACCCACAAAACGTGGACGTACTAATGAATAATGTATTGACCGGTAAGCTTACCAAATTTCTGACAATGACAGCAGAAGCCGATCTTATTTATGATGATGATATAAAGTTATTTGGACCAAATAAAAATTCGCCTGCACTGCAGTTGAAGACGCTTATCGGTTTAGGATTCACATTGAAATTTTGATTTCCTTTTTGTCTTTGCAGGACTTTTTAATCTGCCATGAATATTCTTTGTGTCCTCACGCCTTTGTGGAATATTTAATTAATATTTTCGATCACACCTGCGATGCCCTGACCACCGCCAACACAAGCAGTAACGATACCATATTTTTTATTCAGCCTTTTCATGTCATTGATCAATTGAATAGTAAGTTTCGCTCCCGTACATCCTAAGGGATGACCAAGGGCAATAGCTCCGCCATTGATATTTACTTTTTCAGGATCAATATCTAAGGTTTTTATCACCGCCAATGCCTGGGAAGCAAAAGCTTCGTTCAATTCTACCAGGTCAATTTGGGATAGGTTCATACCAGTTTGCTTTAACACTTTAGGAACTGCTTCTACCGGGCCAATTCCCATAATGCGTGGATGAACTCCGGCGCTTATGCAGCCGACCAATCTCCCGATTGGCTTTAATTGCAATTCATTCATCATTTTCTCACTCATTACAATTACAAAAGCGGCTCCATCACTGGTCTGTGAAGAATTACCTGCGGTAACGGTACCACCAGCGGCGAACACAGGTTTTAATTTTGCAAGCGCTGCCATCGAAGTGTCAGCACGCACCCCTTCATCGGTATCTACCAAAAATTCTCTCTTTTTTTTCTTGCCCTTTTCATCCAGGTAAACTTCTTCCACAGGCATGGGCAGAATACCTGACTTAAAAAATCCTTCCTCTATTGCCTTCATAGCCTTTTTGTGTGAATGAAGACTGAATTCATCCTGCTGTTCCCGGGTCACTTCGTATTCTTTTGCAACCGCTTCAGCAGTTAAGCCCATACTTAAATAATAGTCTGGTGTGTCAATTGCCACGGAGTAAGCAGGCACCGTTTTCCACCCGGAGGTGGGCACAAGGCTCATGCTTTCCGTACCACCAGCGATAATACAATCATCCATGCCGCTACGTATCTTGGCGGTTGCCAGAGCAATTGTTTCCAGGCCGCTTGCGCAATAACGGTTCACCGTCATGCCGGGCACTTCAATACCAAGGGCCCGTACACTGATCATTCTGCCTACCTGCAGGCCCTGCTCTGCTTCGGGCACGGCGTTGCCGACAAAGAGATCATCAACACGCTTACTGTCTAACTGGGGCACGGACGCCATTAAGCCCTTGATGACATCTACGGCCAGATCATCGGGCCGGTAAAATCTAAAACCGCCCTTTTTTGCCTTGGTAACTGCAGTCCTGAATCCCGCAATGATATATGCTTCCATAATAATTTGTATTTAGTTATCCGTTAAAAACCCTTTTTAGAAGTTAAAGTAAAAGTATTTTGAGATAGCAGGCAATTTTGAGCAACATAAATCCGGCGAATAAAAAAGTCGAGAAACATCTTTTTGTAGATGTTCAACTTTATAAAACAATAATCCGTCTTCATTCTTAATTGGAATCAGGCCAACGGCCGGCTCATCTTTCAACACAATTCCCGTGTAGGGATTTACAGTTGCATAGAGGCAAGTAACCCAATTCTTGTAGGCAGCTTTCAATCGTTCGTTAAAATACATTACACCCCACAGGCTTACGTCTCCTTTATATTCTCCCAACTTCCAGGAAGCAGGCACGGGAGAAAAGTTAGCCCAGAACGGACTGATGACTGTGTATATTCCTTCTTTTTAAATGCGGCTACTGCTCTCCAAACATTTCTTACCTCAACAGTATCTACTTCATCAATCTTGCTATTCGGACCCTTGGGTGCAATAACAGCATGAAAGCGAATAAGGTTTCCGCCAATTTTAGCCAGGTATCGTGTATAACTTTTAAGTTGGGCATCATTCAGTTCATTGGCAGCCCCTGCTCCATTAACTGGCCAAATCCGCTGGGGTACACCTTTTCCATTTACAAAGCTTTTACCAGGAGATAATTTAATGAAGCCATTCTCACCAGCCTCTGTTTCATTAAGGTACCACAGGTCAAGCCAGGCATTATTTCTATACTCATCTGCGGGAGCATTCACTATGAAAGTTTGCGAAGAAACTTTGTCGAAGAAAAAAGTAAAAAGCACCGTAAATGTGAAAACCTTAAAATATAAATTTCAGCATAAAGGAGCAATCGTTTAAAGTTTTAAAACAGAGCCTTTAAAACTAAGGCATCCTTAGGGTTGTCTCTATGCTGTTCCTTACTGTTTTACTTGGCCTTATACATTTCACTTAGCCTGCGCAGCTACCTTGTTGAAGTATTGTATTGATTCAATAACATCTGGCACGTTGTTGTCCATCTTATGTTCACACTCCACATACACCATGCCTTTGAAGTTCTGTGC
>MWWA01000144.1_pt1 | contig 21347 bp, 21 predicted proteins | sample 1047341 | NCBI WGS metagenome assembly MWWA01 (sample SAMN06349978, study PRJNA376086) | soil metagenome | isolation source: MS5-1 sample Antarctic (ecotone) soil | place: Antarctica | collected 2015-01-13
TTCCTGAAGGCAACGTCTTTTTCCGCTGCCCTGGTTAGCTGTACGTAAAAGCCAAAGCCAAACAAGATGCTGAATATGGCAACAAATTTTTTATCAATCAGCATGTGAAAAATACCATTCATCAGCTTGTCTGTTCCGGGTGTTCCTAATACAAAATGCCTTGCTTTATAAACAACATCTGCATTATCTGCAAATGGAATATTGGCAATTAATATGGCAAAAAGAGCAAGCCCCCTGAGGGCATCTACAACAGGAAGTCTGTGTTGCCGGCATATCGGTTGAAATGAATTCATACATTTTTACAGCAAATTTATAATCCAACCCAAACCATAAAAAGTAAAAACTGCTGAAAGGTTGATTCAGGTAAATGAAGCCTAAAAAAATTGCTGAAGTATAGAAAAAGGAGGATGAAGTATTATTTGATCTCTAATTAATGGATGTGCCAGCGACCCATTTACGAAAATCTTTCGCCTTTTTTTGGCTTATGATAACCGGGAACTTATTATTTGGAGAAAGCTCAATGCTGATTTTCCCGTTTTCTATATTCTGATAAGCTTTACATGATATACGGCTGATGATGACCTGCCTGTTTGCCCGGAAAAATGAAATGGTATCAAGCTTTTTAGTAAGTTCATCAAGGGCGTAAGTGGTTGCAAAACTTTCCTGATTAAATGTTTTTATAAAAACAAAGCTCCCTTCCAAAAATACATAAGCAATTTCAGCCTGCGTTAAAAGTATGTTTTTCCCTGCTTTTGATACTTCTATTGTAGCAGGTTGATAAATTTCGCTTCCATTACTTACAAGCTGCTTTTCTTCCTTTGAAGCTTCTGCAACGGTTGATTGCCAATGAACGGATTGCCATCTGTTATAAAGCCACCATGTGAAATAAATAAGATTAATGGTTATGATTATTAGAATTACAACATAGAATTCATTATACAACCATTCTGTCTTAAATATATCCTGGCTGTAAGCAAACCTCATAAACAAAAGTGTAAACAGAAAGCATAGAATTGCAGGTGCAAGTACTCCAAAAAACAATTGCATTGAAATACGCTGAACAGGATGTTCCAACCAGTCAAACTTTTTATCCAGGCGCCGGATGATAAACCGTACCATTTCCCATAATATAAGTGCAATTAAAAATCCGCCCAGCAAATCTGTGTAAAAATGTATAGAAGAAACTCTTTTAAAGATTGACTCTTCCCTGCCTAGTGAGTCAATCATTTCAGAGGCAATCAGGCATCCAATAATTTTGACCCAAAAATCATTGTACACATAATTATTGATATTCTGTGGGCTTTTATCCATTTTGGTTTCTATGAGTTATATCTAAAGAGCCTTTAATGATCTCGTAATGTTTGGCTGTTGTTCAGTGACCAGACGGCGGCTCTCACGGGTATTATGTGTGGCTTGGTAATAATTTAACGAACACCCACGGAGGCAAAATGCTACTTTTTTTAAAGCGGTGTCCAATTATAAAGCCAATGTACGTGCAAAAAACCAATTGACGCAGCCATTATTAAACATATTATGCCTTCCCAAATAAATGCCAAAAGTCCGATGCAAAAAACTAAAAGTGTCCAATATGAATTGCTTAGGAGTTCTTTTCTAAAAATTGAATTTTTATAAGTAAGAATTAATGTTGATGTCGCACCCAAAACCAAAGGAAGCCAAATGAAAAGTTTTAAAACGTAGTCCCTGAAAACATTTGTCGCCAAGTATGCAAATAGGCAACCAAATATACAAAGCAACGCAATTGAAAGTATTGTTTGAGTTGAAATTTTCTGTGTCAAATTATTTAGTTCTGTCATTTACGAAATGTCGTTTAAGGTTCTGACTAACGTTTGTCTTACCCTGAAATAGGTTGACCTTTTTTGGGTTATTAAATGATGAGTCAATTTAGTTTTTTTAGCCGGAACATTGCTAAGCTTTGCAAAAATTTATCCTGTCGGGTTTTTCAATCCTTATCACCATTCCTACCCTCACGGTACTTGTACTTTATATGATTTGTATTGATGTTGTCGATTTGTATATGCATACGCTGGGGTATTCATTTGTAGTGAACGATGTCTTCTTTCTGTATTATAAATATTTTCTGTTCGCCCGGGGTCTTCGCAGATGGCAATGTGTGTGGGTGCTGTGGTGAGACCCCGCGCCTTAATTTATGCATCTACAACTATTTCTTCCACTCTTACTATTTGTTTAAAAACATTGGTATTCGTTCCATAATAAAACCCGGCACTGCTATGCGGGTAAAAGGTAATGTCACTTTTATGTTCTGTTGCTACATTCGTACCGACATGGCTTAATGATAAGGCTGCAGATGAAAGAAAACCGGGGTCTCGCCACAAGGCTTTGCACAAAGGGCTGTCTGCGAATACCCCGGGCGGACGGCAAATTAGCACTTCAACCCTGCTTTGCCAATACCTTATTAGCGGTTCGTTGTTTTGTCGTTGTTATATATCTTCAGATTAGAGTTGTGTCCCAACTGACCACATATTTCCTGCAAAGTCCTTAAAAGTCGCTCTTCTGTCTGGATCGCCTTCTCTTTCTTTTGGTTTACCAACTATTTCACATCCAGCATCGATTGCTTTTTGAAATGTTTCATCAACATTCGGAACATAAACGTGCATTACTATTTGAACTGGTGGAAATTTTTCTGACGAGTCGCCAATCATTATTACAGAATCGTCAATTTGAATTTCAGCGTGCATAATGCTACCGTCCGACATATCGTAGCGTCTCAATTCTTTGGCATTAAAAATTTCCTTCACTAAGTCAATAAATTTTTGTGCGCCATTTACTATAAAGTAAGGGGATATGGAATTGTATCCTATTGGTTTATATTGTTTTTTCATATTTTCATCATTTTGTCTTGCTTCTTCAGTTTGATTGTCCTCTTTTTACAATGACCGCACAACGGTCAAGTATAAGCGTAGTGCTTGATTCGGAGCGATGCACTGCCCGCCAACCAGAATGTTTCTTAGGAGCAAAAAGCTCAATTTTACCAATTCAGCCAACATTAGCTTACAATGTTGGTGGCTGGCATTTTTAATTTCTGGCTGTCCATTTTATCTTCACTGCTGAAATATTGTCAAGTTCAAGTCTTTCTTTTTTAAGAATTTCAAAATCACATTTTTCATAAAATCTCAATGGTGAAGTATATGTCTGCCCATTCTTTTTCTTGTCGTTGTAATGGTCTATTACCCAACCATTCAACACGTATTCTGATTGTTTAATTTTGTTAAGCATTTCACGTCCTAATCCTTGTCCTTGCACTATTTCTGATAAAATAATTGCAAACCATTTTTCATTCTCTCTGTCAAAAGAAAAGGCCCAACCGTAAATTATATTTTCTTCACTTGTCAACAACAAGTGTTTCAAGTTGGTTAACTTTTGCAAATAGTCGTCAAATTCCGCCAAGTCCTTGTAAGAAAGTTTTTCAGGATATTCTGTGTTCCATAAGTTAAGCAATTGGTTTTTTGTTTTTTCGTCCAAATCTATCGTCTTTGTTATTTTCAAATTGTCTTTCATTTCAATTAATCTGTTTGGTCGGCGATGTAATTACTGCTTACGACCGATTATTGGCGAAGGCTGGATATTCGTTGCTTGTCAAGTCCGGAACTGAAGCCGAGTAAAGACTTGATCTTCCTCAAAAAGTATTTCAAGTTCGGATTTCAAAAACCTTGTTGCCGGTCCTTCGTCTTCCCGTCTATAACTTATAAAAATATTTTTAGTCATGTAATATCTGTCATGTTTGGCAGCTAACGGAAGCGTCATGTTAGCGGCTGTTGTTTACTTTCTAAAAATGAATACACCATTTACTTTCTCAGCCGTAATGCCGTTATAATTAATACCAGATATTCTTCCATATCGCTCGTTTGCGCAGCATTTATCTTTTACAAAATCATATTCCATAAGCAGTGTATCAGTATCGGTTGCAGATAATCTTAAATAAAATGTATCAACAGGAATCAATAGTGCAGATTTAAACCTGTCAATTTCAGGATATGACATTTTACCTAGGTATCCTGGACGTGTAGTTACCAGATAAACTGAATTAGAGTCATATACTGCACTCGAACCAAATACCAAATTTTGCCCACTAGCTTTATTCACAACATTAAACGAGAATGAATCAGCACAACTGTCCCCATCATCTATACATTTGTTGCAATAAGGTACAGCAGAAATTAAAATGAGCGCAAGTGTTATTTTCCACATGACTTATTCTTTGAATTTAAGTGGCTCTTTGCGAAATAGCAGCTAAACATAAATATACGCAACAGATCTATTTCTTTCAAATTCCCAACTCATTGAGTTTCATTAAAAACGTATTGCGTTTTTTATATTGCATATTGCGTAAATGAAACTCAAATAATTTCCCTGGAAAACAAATCATCCAACGGGCTGCCTATATTCACCAGCATGTGATTTGCTTTTGGATACCCGCTTTTCTCCCAAATTCTGCATATGATTTTACCTGACAGGCAGCAATCAACGCCTATAATATTTTATGTTTCGCCTTTTGCATTTTCAATTTAAAGGCATAGTCATATTGCCTCATTGTCGAAATTTGAACATTTTACATTTTCATTTTTCATTCTCCATTTAAGGACATTGTCAAATTGTTTCATTGCCATAATGTTGAATTAAGATCTATTGCTTCACAAATTTCTGCATGATCCGCTCTCCTTCTTTCTCTGCTTTTATGAAATATAAACCGGGTTTCAGCTGGTGAATATCGAGGTTCATCGTTTTTGCCTGGATCATTTTGCGAATTAAAATTTGTCCATGCATATTGATCACCTGCAACTCCTTCCCTATCCAGCGTGCATCATATTGCATATCGATCGTAATGCTGTTGCTGGCAGGATTTGGAAATAATTTTACCTGTAACCATGTGGGTTGCTGTTCTTCTACCGGAATTTCTTCAATCCATGGCTCTCCCAATGCATGAGAGGCCAACAAAGAATGCCTGAAACCGCCCGGTGACAATAGACTGCGCATTCTTTCTTTTTGTCCATGGGTGAAGAGGTACATGCAGGCATCATTCGTAAAGTCCATATAATTCATATACATGTCACCGTTAGCCGATCCGCAGGTAACCCGCACACCAGTAGGACAACCGGAAGTAAAGGCTCTTTGCTGTGGCGTATCATCAACCATATCATCACCGCAATAAGCATCACCCCATATATGTTTTAACCCCAGCCAGTGACCCACTTCATGTACCGCCGTGCGACCAAGATTGAATGGTGCTGAGGTATTGATGGTCCCAAAAGCTTTGTATGCAATTACAACTCCATCTTTTTTGCCGTCACCTCCTACCACTGATGCATAACCTAAAAGATTACTGAGGTTGCCTACCCATATATTTAAATAAGAATCTGCATCCCATGCATCACTGCCTGCTGCATTTGAATATTTTATCTGGTCGTCCATTTCCCATGAGGTCACAGGAGTATACTTCCTGATGATCCCAGTAGTATTTCTTCCCACAGGATCAACTTTTGCGAGAGCAAATTCAATTTGAACATCAGCGGCTAAATCCGCAAACCGGGCCGGTATATTTTCATGGTCTTCATTCATTTTCCTGAAATCACGGTTCAATGCATCTATCTGCGATTGAATTTGTTCCTGGCTGATATTTTCTTTGTTGTTATGATAAAGTACATGTACAACAACCGGGATATTAATAATAGTGGGATGTGTAACCCGATAATCTGATGTAGAGGAAGGCAGGTTGAGCGAATTATTCATGGCTGCCAGCATCTTTTGCTTTATTGAAGGATCTGCCAATAATTGTTGTTGCTCATATTCCGCCGTGCGGCAATCCCTTTGAGCCCATACACCTGTGTATAAGAATAGGAACACTAATCCTGTTGCAAGAGTTTTCATCGTAAAAAACGGATCGTTTTACTGCATGCGACTGAATACCAGTCCATGAGCATTCAAACGATATTGGAAAAAATGCATAGGGATCTTGAATCGAAACGGCTATTTCGGGGATGTGTTGGAGTTCTGCCGGCTTTAAATGGAAATTTGGAAAGAGGGGTACTGGCCGTAAATATAATAGCCAACCTCCAGTAATGCAAGTTTTTACGAGAGAAAAATAGTCACATTTACCTTTAACAGGATTTACAATAGCCATCCCTTATTTTTGCCTGATCGAATTTTTTATATATGAATAGAAAAGTTATTGCTGTTGCAGGTATTTTATTGATCCTGTTGGTGTTTGTAATTTTTAAATTCCGCAATGGAAAAAATGATATGGATACAAACGAAAATCCTGTTCCCCGCGTAGCTTCCATCGGATTTTCCATCATCAAATCGTACCCGCATAATCCTAAATCATTTACCCAGGGATTAATGATCTATAACGGTGAATTATATGAAGGCACCGGCATGAATAATGAAAGCCGACTGATGAAGGTGGATTTGCAAACCGGTGAAACTTTAAAAGAAGTGAAACTGGACTCGGTTTATTTCGGGGAAGGCATTACCATTTTAAATGATACTATTTACCAACTCACCTGGCAAAATAAAAAAGTGTTTGTGTATGATATGGATTTCAAAAAAATCAATGAATTCAACCTGCCCACAGAAGGCTGGGGCTTAACAAGCGATGGAAAAAATATGATCGTGAGTGATGGCAGCAATAACCTTTATTATTATAACCCGGCTGATTTTTCGCTGATAGAAACCAAAGCGATCAGTGAAGCAGGTTCTCCTGCATTTAATTTGAACGAGCTGGAATATATCAACGGATATATTTATGCCAACCAATGGCAATATCCCTATATTTTAAAAATAGATCCTGCTCAATCAACGGTTGTCGGTAAAATCGATCTGACGGATATTTCTAAAAGAATTCGTTCGCAAAACCCGGGTGCTGAATTTCTTAATGGAATTGCCTACGATTCCACTTCCAACAAAATGTATGTAACCGGTAAATACTGGCCCACCCTTTTTGAAATACAAATGGCCCAATAATTATTTGTGAATGATATAGGTTATGGAACTGCAGTTGCGCGACTGCGTTAGTGCATCCATATTGGATCGAAGCCCGTTAAAAATGGCCGGCACCCATGAAGTTTTTCCATTTTTATATCTACTGCTTAACAGGCTTATATAAAAACTATCATACCACATGGGTTTATAGTCTTTGATAACCATGCCATGCTTTTCCACTAATTTTTTCATGGCGCCTGGAGAAAAATGATACAGGTGCCGGGGAACATCATAAGCGGCCCAGTATTCTCCATAGATTTTTGCATCCGTTGATGTGTAATTAGGGACGGCAATGATCAATACGCCATCGGGAGTTAATAATTCGCGGAACATTTTCATGTAATCATGCAGGTCATGCACGTGTTCCAGCACATGCCATAATACGATTGCATCGAATGATGCGGCGGGCAATGTATAAATATTTTCAACCGGTTGTAAAGAAAGTTGATATAATTCCATGGCATTCTGCCTTGCTCTTTCATCGGGTTCCAACCCCATCACATCCCAACCCCTGCTTTGCATTTCTGATGCAAATGCACCGGTACCGCTGCCTATTTCCAATAATTTTACATTTTTTTTATGGCTGTTAGCATGCACCCATCTAGCTTTTTGTTTCAGTGTGATCTGCCTTACTTTCTTATACATCTTGTTGATAAAACCTTTGGAAGTATCGCTATGAGAAATATAATCTTCCGATGCATAATATGCCGAAATGGAATTTTTAGCAGGCACATCCTGCGTAAATCGCAATGAACAGGTGGCGCATTCCATGATGCTGAAAGTTTCTTCGCTCACGGTAAAATCTTTAACCGTTAATATTTGTTGAAAATGCGTGCTATCGCAAACCGGGCAGGTAGTATAATGAATAAGTTGTGCCATAAAAGGGCACAAAGAAACTAAAAAAGCTTGTTATTGAATTTGTTTATGCAAAGGAGCTGGTTGTTCAACTTCTATTTTTTGTTGCAAACCGGTTGAACCCAGTTTAAAACCCCTGCTGGAAAAATACCAGGCGGTCATTAAAAATGCAATGATGATGAGGCTCAATGGCAGAAACCACCAGTTTCTTTTGCGGGGAGCATCTTCGGTAAAAAGCATTTCGGTCATTTGTGCCGAAGTCCGGTAATCCTCTCCTACCCTTACCTGGTGAGCCGCATTTTCCCGGATCACTTTTTCCGTTCCAACAGGCTTTTCATATATAACGTTTATGGGTTGGGGATCAAATTTCACCTTTCCATCCTGGCCCTGTTGAAAGATTCCTACGCCATGCCAGTTTACTTTATTGCCTGATAGAATTTGTTGTTTCAGGTCAAATCCAAATTCATTTACTTTTTTAATGGCTTCAATTTCAGAGCAATTAAAAACAGGCGACAGCCAGCTGAATAATTTTTTTGAGGGCGCTTCTTTTGAATGGTCAAATGCAATAGAATATTCCGGTGGATAAAATGATTTGCTGCCAAAATCATCCACTGCCGGTTTGCGTACCAGGTTCAAAGTACCCAAGCCAGGCAGGTTCAGTGAATGATGCTGAAGGAGAAATTGATAAAGCAATTCGTTCATAACCTAGTTTGGTTGATTGAACGAAAATACGATTCCCCCGGCAAAATTAAATCCATAGACAGGATATTGGTTCCAGCGCTGGTATTCTTTATTCAAAACATTATTGAATTGCGTCCACAAACTGAGGTTAGGTAATACTTTAAATTCAATGCCTGCATTCAGGTCAATGGCGCCTTTCAATCTTTCTGCACTCCCATCTTTTTCCATATAAAAAGCACCCTGCCATGCAAACAGATCAGAGGTTACCCAAAGATCTTTCAGCACCTGTATGCGCATTGCCGCTTTCAATTCTAATGGTATCAGCCCCCATGCTTTTTCCTGCTCTTTAAATTTGCTGAATTGATTTAAGGTTAATCCTGTTACCAGTGAAAATTTTTCCTGCACATTGTAACCCAGTTCACCACCAAAATGCAAAACGGAAATTTCCGGTTCATTCACCACCACAAAAGATTTTCCATCCCCGGCAGCAGAAGTGTCATTAAAGAATAATGGTTGATTATTTAATTTGTTGAAACCTACTTTGGCATTGTAGGTAAAATGATCGCCCACAGATCCTTTGAAACCTGCAAAACGTTCTTCTATCCAGGTATTGTTAAATGAAGCGGGTACCCAAATCCAGGGATTGTAATTGGCCAGGTACTGGTAGTTTGTTTTGCGCACATAACCTGTCCATCCTGCCTGGAAAGTAAAACGGTCATCACCCGAACCAAATTCTGCAAGGATGTTTGGAAACAATTTAAATTCTCCGTTATCCCAGGTTGGCCGAAAACCTGCCTGGATATTAACAGCAGATCTTTTAAAGAATACCGATGGAGAAAAATAATACATGGTATTGTTGATCGCAGTTTTATTATTCGGAGAGAAACGGGTAAGATCAAAGGTCAATCCCAGGCCGGCTGAAAAACCTTCACCAATTGTTTTTTGCAATGGAAAATCAATGACTGTATTGCTTTCACTGTTTTTATGATTATCAGAAAAAACATCAATGGTTATTTTGGGTTGATAAGAAAGTCCGAATTCGGTAAGGTTAATATTTCTTAATGAAACTTCGCCCGAAAAGGTTTGAAATTTTTGCAATAATGAATCATCATCAAATGTGAGCGTTTCAGGAACATACCCGTATTTATAGGTCTTGAAACTATTCATCCCTAAACCGGCATTCCATTCCAGGTTATTACCTGTTTGGTAAAACCCTTTCAAATTCACTTTTGTATTACTGAAGTCCTGGAAATCCCTGTTACCATTGCTGGAAACATGTTTGGCAAAAATATTCAGCCCCGCTGTGCTGCCATCACCCAAACTGATACCGGCTTGCAGAAAAGGTGTTTTTAAACTTCCGAAACCAGCTTTTATAAAATTGCTGTTGGCCCAGGTGCCCGCAGTATCCACTGACAATGCCAGCGCCTGTAATGAACCGGGTTGATAATTAAATAATAAATTCTGGTTAGGGATAGAATATTGAAGCCTGGGTGTTGTTGTATCCGTTGCCGGCGGGCCCGCATTAAAATTGATCTTGGCCGCTTCTTTTAAAACCGGTTTAAAGGTGGATGTTACTTCCACCATCTTTTTCTTCGCGGTATCCTGCCCTATGGCTGCCAAGGACAAAATAAGAATGGGTGCGGCAGCTAGAATATATTTTTTCATATAAATGAATGTTCTTTTGGAATGATCTGAGCTTATTATTTACGTTTATACATTAACGGTAATTAATCCTACCCGCTAACCTTACTATTTTTTGCTTCTGCTTCAATAACCAAATTGAGTTTAGTTTGGGCCTCTTTTTTCAATTCAGCGTTGATCGTATTTTCTATAACACTTTGAAAGGTTGCCTTTGCATTGAAATAATCCTTTTGCTTGTAAAAAACATCACCCAATAAAATATAAGATTTGGTAACCCAATGATCATAGGAACCGGATTTATTAATGGTTTCAAAAGCCGCTTTTTCAGCTTCTGCCAGTTTATCAACCTGCAGCCAGCTATTGGCAATCTCGTAACGTGCTTCTGCAGCCAGCGCAGCTTTATTTAAAGAAACCACTGTTTTATAATGGGTGATTGCAAGGTCATACACACCGTTAACCTGGTGCGATTTTGCGATGGCCATATTAGCCAGGGCCCTGTCATCTGCACTGCTTCCTTTGGCTGCTGCAAGTTCTTTGGCATTCTCTAAGGCCTGCGTCCATTTTTGTAACTGGTACTGGCTTCTTAGTAACCCACGCATAGCTTCCAGCCTGTTCTCCTGGTTGTTGGTCGTGTTTTTTAATTGCTGGTAATAATCTTCTGCCTTATTATAATCCTTGAATTCAAAAAAGTATGTTCTTGCGCCAAGCAACAAAGCATTTTCCGCATATTTGTTGGGTGATAAAGAAGCTACATATTCATAACCTTTCATCGCGTTTTTCCAATCCTTACGTCCATAATATATTTCAGCACTAAAATAATTTGCATCCAAAGCATATTTTCCCTGGGGAAATCTTTGGAGGTAATTATTAAAAGAAGTCAGCGCCTCATTCAAATTGCCATTATTATATTGGGATTGGGCAGCAGTCCAAGTCAGTTCATCTTCGGCGCTTACACTTAATGGTTTGCCGGCTTGCCGCATAAAATCAGCATATTCAGTTGGCTGGTTTTGATCAACATATATGGTTTGAATATTTTCCAGTGCATCCTGTGCTTCTTCTGAATTGGGATACTGGCTAACCAATTGTTTGTATTGATTTAATGCTTCTGTATTATTATTCAGGTTGTAATAAACAAGTCCTAAACGTAACATAGCCCTGGGTTTCAGGCTTGAATTGCCACTTGCTTTAATTACATTATTGAGAAAAGGAATGGCATCCCTGAATCTCTCACTGGCCAGGTAAGAACTGGCGATCTCCATATTAGCATCGGCTACCAGGAATGAATTGGGGAATTTCCTGATCAGCGTATTCATTAAATTAATTTTTTCTGTCTGGTTGTTGATACCGGCGATCATTGCTTTCTGAAAAGTTGCATAATCTTCTGACGACCAGGAAAACCTGATCACATTATCGTACATGGTTCTGGCACGATTGTAATCACGAGCCATATAATAACAATCTGCACTGCGCACATATGCATCCTGTGTTACCGGGTCCGCATTCAAAGTAGGATTTTTGATCACCTGCTCAAAGAATGTAAGAGCAGTTGAATAATTCTCTTTTCTAAAATAACAGTAACCCAAATTATACCGGGCATTGATGCTGTTTACTTCACCACTGGTGGGCGCACCTGCTGAAATATAATCATGGTAAAAACGAATGGCGTCATCAATCCTGTTTTGCCTGTAAGCGATCTCGCCTTTCCAAAATTGCACAAAAGGCAAAACGGAACCATTATTAGCATCCTTCAAAGCCTTATCCAGCAAGGCATCCGCTTCGGGCAGCATGCCATCATTCGCCAATTCCGTTGCACGACCGTACAATATACGCGGATATAACCGGCGTGTATTGGCCGATGGATTTTGTAATTGTTCGAGCATGCTAAGGGCATCCCGATAATTATTGGTATTGGCTAATACGGCAACCATCAACTCTGTTGCTTCAGGTATATAAGTTGAATTGGGATATTCATTGATGAATGATTGTAACACATTCAATGCTTCATCCTGGTAACCGAGCTCATAAGAAAGTTTTCCATAATTAAACCGGGAAATTTCTTTCTGCGAAACATTGCTGCTGTTTGATGAACTGAATAAAAATGCGTTTCGTGCATTCGATTTTTGGTTGGTCTTTAAATATGAATCGCCCAGTAAATACATGGAATGCTGGCTCAATGAATCTTCATTGCCACTCAATTGCTTAAAACCTTCAATGGCTTTGTTATAATTATTGGCCTGATAATATGAATAAGAAAGTTCATAAAGATCTTCCCTGCTTACTTTTTTGGAGCGATTTACATAATCTTCCAAATATGGAAGTGCTTTGGCATATTCCTTTTTTTCAAAATAAGCATGACCCAATAATTGTTTTAACTCCAGGTCATAATATTGCGCATTACCGCTTTTCATTTTTTGTTCCGCATAGGCAATGGCCTCATCCTTCTGACCCTGCACGTAATAAATCTGTGCTATATAGTAAGGAACAACAGCCAGGTAATTTTCTTCGTTCTCCACCACTTTAAAACTTTGCAGCGCATCCGAATAATTACGGTCGCGGAATGCAATAAAACCATAATAATAATTAGCGCCAATGTAATTAGGATCATCCGGCATTTGACGAATAGTATTGAAAAGTGGTTTGGCAGCGGCAAAATTCTGCATGGTAAAATATGCATAACCCTGGTGGAAGTTCATGTCCGCTATTTCACGGTTGCTTAAGTTGGCAATGTTTGCCTGCTCATATAATTGAACGGCCTCCGCAAAATTTTCTTTGCGAAAATGATATTCCGCCAAATGAAAACTCATCATTTGTGTACGCGGATTATTTTTTTCCACTTCAATATATTCGGTAGCCATATTGGCTGCCCTGTCTTCATTTTGTTTTAATCCACAAACAGTGAGGTAATATTGAATTTCCTGGTCAACGATGGGTTCATTGATCCGGTCTGTTTCTTTTCTTTTGTGGTCTAAATCTTTTAATAAAGGATAAGCCAGGCTGTACTGCTCTTTTTGAAAATATTCTTTAGCCTGTTTGTAAGTTTCCTGCGGATCATTGTAAAACCGGGTTTGTTGACAATAAGAAGTTACTCCGATCAGTACGGAGAAAAATGATAAAATAATATACTTCATGATAATTAATCCTTTAACCGTGAAAGGTAACGTGGTAAAGATTCTAATTATTTTACCCATGACCAATTATCATTCCAAACACCTGTGGATAACTGGCTTAAGTAGAAATGATTTAACATTTTGGAAGGAAATGGAATAAAAAATAACTGCAAAAAAACGCCGTTGCTAAAATTTCATCGGATGATTTTTACAGAAATATTGGGCTAAGAGATTCTTTTATTATCATTGCAAAATTTACTTAACCGATATTCATGAAAAAAATATTCAGCACAAAATATTCAGCAGCCTCTTTTACCATTGCCACTTTAATAATGAGGATTGGACTGGGCGCATTGATGATTCCGCATGGTTATAGTAAACTGACCAAATTTGCATCGCGGGCAGATACTTTTACCGATCCATTCAATATAGGTTCCGTTACTTCCATGTCACTGGTCATTTTTGCAGAATTCTTTTGTGCCGCTTTTATTATCGTTGGATTTCTTACCCGCTTTGCTTGTATTCCACTTATTATCGCCATGTCTGTTGCAATATTTTATTCTCATAATGCAGATTTTTTTGGCGAAGGTGAAAAGGCTTCTTTATTTTTATGTGGGTATATCGCTTTATTATTCACAGGCCCGGGAAATGTAAGTCTCGATCGCCTCATAGGAAAATAAATCATGTTCATTACTGAAACAAAAGTTCGCGTACGTTATATAGAAACCGACCAGATGGGTGTGGTTTATCATGGTCATTATTTTCAATACTATGAAGCCGCCAGAGCAGAATCCATCCGTCAACTCGGCTATACTTATGCCGACCTGGAAAAAATGGGCGTAATCATGCCCGTTATAGATGTTCATGCAAAATATCTCAGACCCGCAGTGTATGATGATCTGTTAACAATCAAAGTGATATTGAAAGAACTTCCATTACATCATAAAGCAGAATTTTATCACGAAGTTTATAATGAACGGGGACAATTACTCAATACCGGCAAAGTGATTCTTTATTTCCTTGAATCCAAAACAATGAAAAAAACTACGATGCCGGATATTCTGAAACAAAAGCTGGAAGCATTTTTTAAATAATATTAAAAAAAGGAAATGAATGAAAACCGGCATGATGAGAAGAGGGAAAATGAATTAAACAGGGACAATACCGAGAACGACCCGAATGTTATTTTACCAAAACCCGCAGCAGCTCCCCCCAAATCTAAAAACCAGGTATGGTTAAAATCTATCAGCAGCCTTTTTTTATATGTAGCCATAGGTTATGTATTTTTTAACCAGAACTGGATGCTGGTACTAGTCCTCTCCGGAGTAGTGATCTTTCATGAAATGGGACATTTCATTGCCATGAAAATCTATAACTACAAAGACCTTGGTATTTTTTTTATCCCACTCATGGGCGCCTATGTTACCGGTAATAAGAATGAAGTCTCCCAAAAGCAATCAGCTATCATTTTATTAGCAGGTCCATTACCCGGCATTATCTTAGGAATAGCCATTTTTTACCTGGCGGGGTATTACAATGATTATATGATGGAACGCATAGCCTGGATATTGATCTACCTGAACGTACTGAATTTGTTACCTGTGTATCCATTGGATGGCGGCCAGTTATTGAACCGGCTTTTTTTGGACAGCTACCATATAATCGGTAAAATTTTTATTGTATTATCCGCTATTGCCATGGGCTTTTTTGCATGGGCCATTTCCTTTTATCCATTATTTATTTTTCCTGTTATGCTATTAATCCGAATGTTTACCGATGTACAAAATAACCGGTTAACCGGGAGGTTGGAGGATGAAGGGATTGACCTGGACAAAGATTATAATGATCTCAGTGACCAGGAATACTGGCAGATCAGGAATGCGTTGATAAGGCACAGTGCCGATTACAAGGATCTGGCCCCCGCCCCTCCATATGCCTATGCGGAAAATGAACATAAAGTGGTTAGTGGTATTCAAAGTATATTACAAAGATCATTATACCAGGATCTTTCTATTGGAGGAAAACTATTGGTAATCACTATCTGGATCGCCTGCTTCTTTGTGCCCGCCTGGTTATCATTGCCAGCGAGGTTTTTTTAAAATTAAATTATTCTGGTAATCATCCCTATTTCATTATTTGATTTCATTCAGCACTTTATACATTTTCTGAACCAGGGCGGATGATGTTCCAGAATAATTATTCACCAAAAAAGAAAATATGTATTCCGTGCCATTTTTAGAAGTATGATAACCTGCAAAACCTTTTACATCGGCGATGGTTCCGCTTTTCATTTTCATTCCGTTAAACTCTGGAAAAGCATTTTTGTATTGATTAAACCATTTTTGTTCCCTGGCAAAAGATAATACGGCCACTTGCGCTTTTGTAGTAACCCTGTTGGATGGTGAGAGACCAGACCCATCATACATATTTAATTCATGGTCCTGGATGCCCTGCGTTTTCCAGAAATCAGTTAAGAATTTTAATCCGTTTTCCATTGAAGGTTTTTGTTTATAATGTAATGCAATGGTTTTGACTAAAGCTTCTCCATACAAATTTATGCTGCGCCTCATAAACCAATAAACGATGGAGTCCAGGGCAGGTGATCGATGGGTGTAAACCGGTTCCAGTTTATAAATAGAAAAATCATCCTCCCTCGTTTCAGCATTATTTAATTTTTTAGGCTGATACCCATTTTTAACGGGTAGCTGAATAGAAGGCTGATTAAAATATTCCATTAATTGCGTTGCAAAAAATTTGGAAGGATCAGGGACGGCCCCGGAAATAGTGAATGCTTTTTCGTTAGGTGGAACCGTTCCCCTGATCACCATTTTTTCAGAACCAGGTTTAAAATAAATATAAGCATTATCACCACTTCCCTTTTTGCCAGCAGTTACCTGGTTATCGAAAACAACTCCAGGAATTGCCGGCTTCACCGATGCTATTTCCGATAATCCTTTTTCACCAGTTTTAAAAGCAATATCATATTGATTTTCCCGCCAGTTCAGGCGATAATGACCTGCACCATAATAGTTACCAATATCAACCCAATTATATCCATTCGGAATGCCTTCATGATCAATTAAAAAGTCGTTAACGATTACAGAACCGTTGAATCCCGTAATATTTTTTTCTTTAACAGCGTTGGCCACTTGTTTAAAAACCTGCTCTTCTTTAGTTGCGGTATAGCGCCAGCTGCCAAAACTGGGATCTCCGGAACCAATAACAAGCAAGTTATTTTCCGCAGGTGATTGAATGGATAAAGCATTGTAAAAATTTGTTTCATAGCGGAATTCTGGTCCCAGCAAGGCCATGGCCGAAGCAGCGGTGATCACTTTTTGAGTAGATGCCGGCGATAAACCCACCTGGCTGTTTTTGTCAAACACAACAGCTCCTGTTTTTGCATTAATCACATATAAAGAGGCGGAAGCAAATTTTAGCTGTTCATCTTTCTCAAAAACAGCATAAGCTTTTTCTAATTTACTGGTCACTGTCTGGGCTCCAGCTTGGGCCATATTAAGCAAAACGAAAGCAAACAAACAAACTTTTTTCATATAATATCCATTATTACATTGCAAATAAATTCATTTTTATCTAAATCATTTCTTAATCCTTCATATGATTAATGCAATTGTGATAACCATTGGTGATGAAATACTAATTGGGCAAACGTTGGATACCAATACCGGGTGGATATCGCAGGAATTGAATAAAATTGGAGTGTGGGTGAAAAAGCGCATAGCTGTAGGAGATATTTGGGATGATATCTGGAAAGTTCTGGATGATTCAAGTAAGGAAGCAGATATTATTATCATGACCGGAGGTTTGGGGCCCACAGCAGATGATATTACCAAACCTTTATTAGCTAAATATTTTGAAAGCGAATGGAAAACAGATGATCAATCGGTTAAGCATATCCGTTATTTATTTGAGCAAATATTTAAAAGAGAAGTTACCGAAAGGAACCTGAAACAAGCCATTGTGCCGGAAGCCTGCCAGGTTTTATTCAATGAAAAAGGAACAGCTCCTGGCATGTGGTTCGAAAAAGATAATAAAGTATTCATTTCACTTCCGGGTGTACCGCACGAAATGAAGCATATGGTTAGCAAAATATTATTACCTCGCATTCAGTCCACATTCAAGATGTCGGTGATCATACATCAAACCCTTGTTACATACGGCATAGGTGAATCTTACCTGGCCGATCATATTCAACACTGGGAAGAAAACCTTCCCAAACATATTAAACTGGCTTACCTGCCCAATTACGGGATGGTGCGTTTACGGTTATCAACACAAGGTGAAGATAAAAATACACTGGAGCTGGACATTGAAAAAAGTTTTGCGGAACTAAAAGAATTCGTAAAAGAATGGCTTGTGATTGACGAGGATATGTCCATACAGGAAACTGTAGGTAAATTATTGAAAGAAAGAAAGCAAACAGTAGGCACGGCGGAAAGTTGCACAGGTGGTTTTATTGCTCATTTACTTACCATGAATGCAGGTGCCTCCAGCAATTTTAAAGGAACGGTGGTGAGTTATGACAACCAGGTAAAGAAAGATATTCTTGGCGTTGATGAAACGCTGTTTGAAACTGTGGGTGCCGTTAGTGAAGATGTAGTGATACAAATGGTGGAGGGCGTATTAAGAGAATTGAAAACAGATTATGCCATTGCCACATCTGGCATTATGGGCCCCGATGGCGGTTCTGAAAATAAACCGGTGGGCATGGTTTGGATAGCAGTTGGCAATAAAGACCATATTGTGACCCAGGAATTTCATTTCAGGTTCGACAGGATGAGGAATATTCAGCAAACTTCATATACAGCCTTGAATATGCTAAGAAAATTCATCAATAATTATGTTGAAAGCGAAACATATAATGCAGAATGAGGCAAACCACCCGCATTCAATTGAAAACATTATTTTTGCCCGCAACGATTGACTTGCAAACCAGCAAAATCTTCTTAAAAATGGACTTTTGAAAGTGATTCAATCGCCTGTATTATTTAAAACATTAATCGAAATAAATAAAATAAGTTTATGGCAATTGTTGACCTGGTAATGCCAAAGTTGGGTGAAAGTATTATGGAAGCCACCATTTTAAAATGGCACAAACAACCCGGCGATTCTATCAAGATGGATGAAACTTTACTGGAAATAGCAACCGATAAAGTAGATAGTGAAGTACCCTCGACTTCAGAAGGAACTATTGAAGAGATTTTATTCAAAGAAAATGATGTGGTGCCAATCGGCATGGTGATAGCCAGGATCAATGATGGCGGAAACACAGAACAATCACGTCCACAACAACAAACACAGCCTGAACCCCAAAGAGAATTTCATACACCTCCTCCTGTCCAGGAAGAACAGGAAGAAACTTCTTATACCGAAGTCACTTCAGTTATGCAGGATCAGCCTGCTGCATCATCTCCTAATGGACGATTTTATTCACCACTTGTATTAAATATTGCAGCCAGTGAAGGTGTCAGCATGACCGAACTTGAAAAAATTCCAGGAACGGGCAATGAAGGCAGGGTGACGAAAAAAGATATTTTGCAATTTGTGAGTGATCGTAAATCTGGCAAAATAAAACCACAACATACAACGCAGGCGCAAACATCTTCACAACATCAACAAACTGTTAGCAGCGAGTCTTCTCCTCCGCAACAAAACCAATTACCCGTCACCCAACAACGTTCTCCTGTGGCCACCAATTATTCAGGCAATGTAGAGATCATTGAAATGGATCGCATGCGTAAATTGATTGCAGATCACATGGTGCGCAGTAAACAAACCAGTCCGCATGTTACCAGTTTTACTGAAGCTGATGTAACGAACCTTGTGATGTGGAGGAATAAAGTGAAGAAGGAATTTGAAAAAAGAGAAGGCAGCAAGATCACTTTTACGCCATTGTTTATTGAAGCAATCGTAAAATGCATCAAACGTTTCCCTTTGATTAATTGCTCCCTTGATGGAAATAATATCATTATCAAAAAAGATATCAATATTGGTATGGCTACTGCTCTGCCTAGTGGAAACCTGATTGTACCCGTTATTAAGAATGCAGACCAGTTAAATCTTACAGGTTTAACCAAACAGGTGAATCAACTAGCCGATAATGCAAGAAATAATAAATTAAAGGCCGATGATACGCAAGGCGGCACTTTTACTTTTACCAATGTAGGCACATTTGGCAGCCTGATGGGAACACCGATCATTAACCAGCCACAGGTTGCTATTCTTGCTTTAGGTGCTATTAAAAAACGCCCGGTTGTTATAGAAACCCCACATGGCGACAGCATAGCTATCCGACATATGATGTACCTGAGCATGAGCTATGATCACCGTATTGTGGATGGAAGCCTGGGGGCAACCTTCCTTACCGCAGTGGCGAATGAATTGGAGAACTTTAATAGTGAAAGAGATTATTGATACAATTTGAAAATTAGTCAATTTGAAAATTTGAAAATGCTTCGTTTTTGTAGAGCATTTTTTTGGGTTATATGTTTAGGTGTTAGCTGTTATGCAATAAATTACATCTTCAATAAACTTCCGTATTCCATTAAAACAATCTACTATAAACCATTCAACTAATTGAAGGCCTAATTCCAAATATCCCAATTCCAATTCCCAAACAACTAATCATCCAATTACGGATTTGAGGGATAACCATAAGTCCTGTTGCGGAATGAAGCTCTTTTTCCAAAGAAATTGCGATAAGTGATTACAAACATATTATCGTATTCTTCGTCCATCAGGTCTGCATGCAATCTTTTTTTACCGAGCAATTTGTTGACGATATCATCCACTGTGTTGGAATGGCCAACAATCAATACATTGCCACTGGGAAGATTTTTTACGTGGCTAATGAAACGATCAATGGTATCCATTTCGTATAACTTAAAGGGCACTCCAATCGCTTCGCTTAACGGATCTGCAGTACTGCGGGTACGCAAGGTATTGGTAGTAAAAATATAATCGATATTTTGATCTTTCAATGTTTCTCTTAACACGATAGCACGTACTTTACCCGCTTCACTCAATGGAAGGTCATTCTGTAAATTCATGGAGACACTGTCAGTCAGTTCCGCTTTCTCCGCATGCCGCACCACGTACACACGCTGACTGCAGGATGTAATGATTATACCAAAGATTGCGAGTAGGTAAAACTTCATGTTCGGGTTTTTAACATTTGTGAATAAATGGCTTGTTGTAAAGGCCAATGTTTTTTATTAAATTAGATTAGTAATAAGAAAAAATTATACCACTCAATTTTTTAAATGATCATTAATCCATAACAAGCCCACATAAAAATAGGATCCACATGAAACAATTATCCGAAACCTGGTTTGCCGAAGGCTATATTGATTTTGAACTTAAGAAATATACTTTACTTGCCTACCTGCAGGAAGTAAATAAATGTTTCGATGAAAATAAGCTTTACCCACCATTAAACGATATCATTTTCCATTATAATAATATCATGTCTTTGCGGGAAAACAAGAAACATCTGCAGGAACAATTTCCCAAACATTTAAATGGAATGCAACTTGAAAAATTGCAGGTGTTATATGAAAAGATCATTGAAGACGACGAGATTATGCAGGAACTGGAAAATATCATTCATTTCAGCAGTGAGCAAATGAAATCAAGCATTCAAAATGGAGCTGAGATCTATGAATTTGTGGAGCATAAATTAAACATTAATCCTGTGGGCATTATTCCACTGGAAAAGGAAGAAGGCTATTTTTTTCTGAGTAACGGTTCTCAGAAGAAGACCAGGGTTTATCAATTCAGGCTATCATTTTTTGAGAGCAAGGATGAAAAATATCGTAGTATCAAGACCAGTTATATAGACACGCACAGGCGTAGTATTTCCAGTACTTATGAGAATATTAAACTGCACCTGATTAAACAAAATCATCAATTACCTAACCCGGCTGTGTACAGCATTGAAACTGAATTAACTTACCCGGTTGAAGAAACTTTACTCCCGGTTGCCAAACGAAGTCTGGTAAAATTCATCACTATTCATGCGGCGTGATG
>MWWA01000145.1_pt1 | contig 21146 bp, 14 predicted proteins | sample 1047341 | NCBI WGS metagenome assembly MWWA01 (sample SAMN06349978, study PRJNA376086) | soil metagenome | isolation source: MS5-1 sample Antarctic (ecotone) soil | place: Antarctica | collected 2015-01-13
GCAGGTAAGGATAAGTTTTAGCATCAATAGCTGATAAATCAAATTGTAATTGATTTAATCCAATGTTTTCAATTAATGTTGTTTTTTGACCAGAATAATTAATTCCAATAATAGAAATTTTTGGTTCGTCGCCAGGTGCTGTATCTGAAGATGTGCCACTCCAGATTAAATTTTTCCAACTTAACGCAGGACCAAAAGAAGGTGAAGTTATATCACCTGAACCAGAAGGAACATTAACATCATAGGATAAAATAATCTGATCTTCCCTTGTTAGACCAACACTAAATTCTGTTTTAGAAACATCATCTTTAGTATAAATCATAATCCACGGCTTAGGGCTGTTCAATTGATCAATACCTGTAAATCCGGCACTTAATAATTTATGATAAAGAGATTGGCCTGAACCATATAATGTAGTATCAGACATCCAGGTTGATGAAAAGGAACCAGGATCATTTGCGTCAACGCTTCTTACAACCACAAATGAACCAGCTGGTATTGCTTCCATAAAGTCCATCATCTTTTTCCTGCTTTCTGCTGTTAAATAAGAAAATTCGAAATTCCAGTTTCTGGATTCACGGCAGTTGGCAGATCCGCTACCATATAAAAATAAATTGTTTCCATTTTCATCCACATTTTGCCAGGGGCGAAATGTATTGGCATCAAAAACATTAAAAATTAATGAATTACCTACACATGCACTTCTTATAGAACTTACTCCATCAACTGAAACTGATAATAAATTTTCCTGATTACCACCATAACCAAATACAATATTTCTGACTAATAAATTATGAGCCACATTTATATACTGCCAATTTCGACTAGCAGAATCTAATACAATATTTTCACTTGCAGATTTTGTATTCTGATAATAATGCGATTGATTAAAACCTGGTTCATGATTTTGCAAGTAAATAAATGAAAAATTATTCCATGCAATATCACCTGCTTCCGGCACAAGTCCTACCCTCCAATAATACACGACATTATTAGTGTACGTAACTGTGGATGGAAATTCAATAATTCCACCTATTGAATTTATCGTTTGGGAAATTTTTAAAGGGGAATTGAATTTTTCTGTTGTATCAAGTTCTAGTCTATACTGTTTAATACTACTGAATGGGTCGGCGGTAGATGCTATAAACTTAAAGCCTTGTTTGTTAACAATAGAATAGTTATACGGATACACAGGTCTTGCCTCATCCTCATAAATATAAATTTCCTTAGTAACGGAATTGTTTGTTTCAAATAATTCATCAACTATATTATCAGCATCAACGGTTACAGTAATCTTATTCAATCCTTTATCACGTAATGGATCAATGGGTATGTTCACAATAACAGAATCAATATATCTGATTCCCGGAATGGTATCACGTGACACTATTCCTGTTGTACCATCAGGATACTCACGTTTTACTTCTACAACTATATTTTTATTTATTGCCATCCCCATATTGATCATGCTGGCATGTACCTTAAATGACTGATCAGCAATGGAAACAAAACCAGGAGTTAAGCGAACCATATTATCTTCTATTACATAATCAGGCTTTTCATGCGAATTGATTGATAAAGCTGGATCTCCATGTAAACTTGTTTCTTCACACTGAGCACGGGCATATACATCAACTTCACTTTGATCAGCAAAAACTTTTTCTATTGTGGTTTTCATAATCTGACCTATAGATTGCCCATAATGTTGATAAGTAATTCCTCTATATGACCTTGTATTATAAATATGCAAATACTCTACAATTCCAAAGTGACTGCTGGCAATAAATCCAATAGTGCCCCTGTTTGGTGCCAGCGTAAATCTTTCTGAAATAGTTTCCTTTGTTGTGAATCGAATTGTATTGTAATTATAAAAATCACCTGCATTACAACCTAAACCAATAAATACCGGGTATTTGCCCTGGTTATTATATTGTTCAGGATTGTTTAAATTAAATTCAAGTGTAGTTGAAGAAGAGTGACCAAAATATGTCATTAAACTAATTCCTTCTTCAAATAATTTGTCCAGCACACCTTCACTAATTTGCTGTATTGCATTTGCCGAGGTTTTTGTAAATGTGGTAACCTTGGCGCCAAATAATGTATCCTTAATAATATTAGCGTAGTTATTCATGAAGATATCAAGGGTATTTTGCAAACCCGGTTCACTTGAACCAACTATATGAACAACATTTTTCATCCATGCTTTATCTTTTATTAATGGAGATTGAAATTTTTGCTGCTGTTCATACTCTTTCACTTTATTTAAATAATCAGTCACCTCCTGTGGATATATAACAGACAGCCTTCCAATGGGCGTTTTTGGTTGACTACTACCAGGGTCCGATACAAGTAACATATCGGAGGCCGGCCACCCAAAAGTTGGTACTAAATTCAACTTTTGCATATTTTGCTTATCTGTCAAAGACCATTGTTCACTATACCTCTGGTGTACATAATGAACAGCCTTACCCAATAAAAAAACATTACTTGGAGCAACTGAAAATTTATTCCTGGAAAACATTAAAAAATTACGTAGTGCAACAGGATGATTTTTTATTCCAAATCCAAATTGATCAACAATGTCTTCAGTTAAATAAATTTTTGTATTAAATGAACCACCATTTACACTACTTCTGTATTGCCTGTAGTCTTCTACCGGATTAGCGCCATTTGCCCCTGCAAAAAGTGCAGGATGCGATATGATAATATAATCAGCCTGGTTTTGAGGCAGCATATAGTTTATAAAAGTTTTATATCCTAAAGCACCTATCTCAGATCTGTTTGCCGTTTCACCACTGATAAGAATAAGCTTTCTTTCGATAGCTGATGGCTCTAACAAAATTCTTACAAGAGAAGGATTGCTTATATCTGCTACATATCTTTTTCCATTTGTAATATCATATAATACCGGAGCTGTGTTACCATGTGAAAATCCCGCTATTTCAAGATAATTTCCTGAACCACTTGCAGGTAACGAAAATTCAAAATTTTTAGCTCCCCCAAAATGAAAATAACGTGGATAGGTTAATTCCAGTTTTGCAACTGCCATTCTATCCGGTCTTCTTGCAGCCAGATTATGAACCTCTATCTGTGCTGTATTAGTACTTATCTTGACTGGACTAAATAAAGTTGAATCTCTCCTGTAATTAAAAAAGTCCATTTGATTTCCTAAAACCGAATCCCCATTTACTCTTACCTGGTATCGACGCCTGTTATACGCATTTCCAAGAATAGAAATTTTAAATTTTGCAGATGGTCCACTGGAATATGTGTATAGATTGGAGAAAGTATAGTTTAAAACACCGGCACTGTCAATAACCTGTGATGTAAATCCTTCACCTTCTTCATAAGATGATGAATACAAAAATTCACTTCCCACAATCTGGTATTTCCCCGAATTTATTGAGTAATTTCTTTGATCAGGAATAACACCTCCATCCCTTACATAGTTGCCTACTGTATGCATAAAAAAAAGCTCCGGAGATAGTGTATTACCTGCAATATTATTGGTAGTGGATATTAAGCGTTTATTACTACCACTATTGGTAGTTAAAAAATAAGTAGAACTATCTGTTAATAAACTCCATTTATCATTCAATTGAAAATCCGGATTTCTATACAATGCTTTATCAGCTTTTCCATCATTATATTCGCCCCAGAATTCAATAAAATCCGATGGTGAAAACGTACCGGTGGGTGCAGAAGTATATATAGGCACTTCAACTCCATTTCTCCAAAGCTGAAAATCCTGTGCCTGCACGCTTCCCAGTCCTGCTGTTACTAAAATGGCATTAGATATTCTGTGAAGACCTTCTTTACCTACTTTAAATTTGTAATAGGTTTTATTATAATCTGCAATCCATTCGTTATTGTATACCTGGCTATCTGCACTTAAGCCTGATATTATCAATAAACAAACTAGAAAATTTTTCATTTGAGTTGGTTATAGTTGGTACGAATTAATTTTTATTTTTTTTCTTTTTATCATTTATCAAATCAACCTGTAAAGAAAAAACATGGGTATATAATGAACTTGATTGATTAGCCAAATTAGTAAGTGCATAATCTATACGAACATTTTGAAGTTTAAATCCTGCCCCTACACTGGGTTGATAAATCCAAACTTTAGTTTGATTGAGCGTATCCTTATCCGCCAGTGCCTGTTGAAAATTATTAATGCCCCCCCTTATAAAAAGTACCTTATTGATGCTTGCTTCAACACCTAGTTTAGGATCAATGCTTACAGGGTTGGAACTGATTACTGTATTGCGCTTGCCATCAAATGTAAAATCAAGATTTGCTTCTGCTAAAAGACCTACTGATTTACTTAATGAAAACTCACGGGCCACACCAGCCACTAATCTTGGGGCCGTCATTTCAGTAGATTTTACCGGAATATCATTATTAGTCAGATATAATACTTCCTTTTCTCTTTCAGTAAAATTGAAAGACCATAAATTAAAAGTGGTAGTTATGTCACGACCAGCAAATCCAAATCTCCATTTATTTGATTCTATCTGTAACCCTGCATCAAGTCCAAAACCCCATGCTTTTGCAAATGTGCCAACACTCCTGTGTATAATTTTAGCATTTACTCCAAAATGAATATTTTTCTTTTCAGATTGCTTAAGAGTCTGACCCAAAGAAACAAGAAAAGCATAATCGGCAGAACTGAATTCCTTAATGTTGTTATAATTGATAGTACCATCCGGTTCCACTAAAAATAAAGTATTGGGAATGTCGTCAACAGCAAAACGTATAGCAGTTATACCAAGGGTTCTTTTATTACCTGCCATAGGAAAAGCCAGGCTGGCATAATCAAATTTACCAATACCTGAAAAATATTCAGCATGCATTAAGTTAGCTGAGGCATTGTCTTTTACTCCTGTAAGTCCCGCAGGATTCCAATAGCCTGCTGTACCATCTTTTACAGAGGCTACCTGGGCACTTCCCATAGCAAGTCCGCGGGCACCAACACCAATATTTAAAAATTCATTTGAATATTTTCGAAATTGGGCTTGTGAGTTTAAAGACAATAAAATGATGAAAAAGAAGCAGAGGTGGATTCTCATCTGGTATAATTTCAGGAAGGAAATGGTGGTGTAAAGTTGGTTCATAAGGATAGGCTGGCGACAAAAATACTCTTTTGAAGCAGAAATCCTAAGTTTTTCGCCGGAAATCATTGAGGTTCTAAAACGTTTATATAAAGATAAAATTGCATTAAAAACAAACTTACGCTGACTTACTTTTGCCTTTAAAAGCAAATTTTGATGAATTTGATTGAAGAATTACGCTGGAGAGGACTAATTCACGATATTATGCCTGGGACTGAAGAGCAGCTATCAAAAGAGATGACGACAGGATACGTAGGTTTTGATCCTACTGCTGACAGTTTGCATATTGGAAGTTTGGTGCCCATAATATTATTGGTTCACATGCAAAAAGCCGGGCATAAACCCATTGCTTTAATCGGCGGCGCTACCGGCATGATTGGCGACCCTTCAGGTAAAAGTGAGGAAAGAAATCTTTTAAGTGAAGAAACCCTTAATGAGAATATCAACGGCATCAAAATACAATTGAGTCGATTTCTCGATTTCAGCTCAAAGCAGCCAAACAGTGCTGAACTGGTCAATAATTATGACTGGTTTAAACCAATATCTTTTATAGATTTTTTGCGTGATGTGGGTAAACACATCACTATAAATTATATGATGGCAAAGGATAGCGTAAAAAAACGTATCGAAGGAGAAACAGGCATAAGCTATACAGAATTTGCTTATCAACTTATGCAGGGATATGATTTTTTATGGTTGTATCAAAACAAAAACTGCAAACTTCAATTTGGCGGCAGCGACCAGTGGGGTAATATGACAACCGGTGCAGAATTAGTGAGGCGTAAAGCTGCCGGTGAGGCTTTTGTTTTTACCAATCCTCTTATCACAAAATCTGATGGCGGAAAATTTGGAAAAACTGAAAAAGGAAATATCTGGCTGGAAGCATCAAAAACATCTCCTTACCAATTTTACCAATTTTGGCTAAATGCAGCCGATGCAGATGCAGAAAAATGGATCAGGATATTTACGTTCATGCCTCATAATGAAATATTATCTGTGATAAAAGAACATGAAGCAGATCCATCGCAAAGAATAGTTCAAAAGCGATTAGCTGAAGAGGTAACAAAGTTTGTTCATGGTGAAGAAGAATTAAAAAAAGCTATCACTACCACTCAAAAATTATTTGATCAGCAACATGCACCTGCCGAATATTTAACTGTTGAAGATTTGGAGAGTATGGAAGGTATTGTAAAAGTAAATTACGAGAAGATGAAACTGGAATCAGGTGTTGAAATTGTAAATTTCCTGGCAGAAACAATGATCTTACCCAGTAAAGGAGAAGCGAGAAAAATGGTTCAAAACAGTGGTATCAGCATCAACAGAAAAAAAGTAGATACACAGGCATTTAAGGTGCAAATGTCCAACCTGCTGCATGATAAATACATATTGGTGCAAAAGGGAAAGAAAAATTATTACCTGGTAGAAGCTGTATAATTATTCTGTAATGACCTGCTTTTTTATTACTGCACCCTCCCTGGCTTCCATTAAAAATTTTCTGTCCTGTAGTATATATCCGTTTCCTTTTTCACAAAAATGAACTTTCAAATTCTCAATAGAAACAGGATTTCCATCAGGTATATCTCCAATATTAGAATGTCTTATTTCATGACCATCAATAATAATAACCAACCCGCTGCCAATAGCTTCCATTATATTTCCTTCTGTTATCAGCATGCCCGTATCTTCTCCCAAACCAATACCAATACAGGATGGATTACAGGCAACTGCCTGTGCAAGCCTTCCAAATCTTCCTCTTTTTTCAAAATGAGAATCTATAATTACGTCATCTATTAAACCTAGGCCTGTTGTTATTTTTACCTCCCCTTTTAAGTGTGCCCGTGTTGAATTTCCCTCATAGATCATAGTATTACTCATAGCCATTGCTCCGGCAGAAGTTCCTGATATTACAAAATTTTCATTGTGATAACGATCCAGTAGAATGCGAAGAAAATCAGTACCACCAAATATTGAAGAAAGACGCATTTGGTTACCCCCGGTAAACATAACTGCGTCACAGTTCTTTAAGGAGTCAATATGTTCCTGCTTTGTTGCATCATACCTGTTCCGGATATCCATTACACCAATATTAATGCAACCTATTTTACCAAATGCATTTATGTAATTGTTGCCCGTTTCATATGGTATCATAGAAGCAGTAGTCACAATTTCTATTCGGGCTTTATTACCACCTGCTTCTTCAACAAACCTCCTTAAAATGCCAAGCTCAAAGAAATTAAGATTATTCCTGTGAATCTCTCCTTTCTCCAGGTCAGTGCCTTTATCTTCTGCACCGCCAATTGCTATTAGTTTCCCTTTGGGTTTATTCATTAATCTTCTTCTTCTGTTTCTACAAATTTAATATGCACAATTTTTATTCCTTAGCTTTTTGCGAATTCTCTGATGCCTTTAACCAAAATATCAAGATTTGCAGTAGTAGTATACACATTTGGTGTTACTCTTACTCCTTTTATATTTTCCCATTCTATACCTACTGTATGAATTTTATATTTATTCATTAAAAAACTGTCCAAATCACCGGGCTTCTTTCCTTCTACAGAAACCATTCCTATTGCACCGCCCCATTTAGGATCTAATGAAGTGTGGAGCTTTACTTTTGTTTCATCCTTTACCTTTTGCATCCAGTAATTCTTCAAATAATGCAGACGCTTTTCTTTTCTTTCACTGCCAATCATATGGTGAAATTCAAGTGCTTTTCCTATTGCTTGTTCAATAAAAAAGGGCCTGGTTCCTAAGTGTTCAAACTTCCTGATATCATCTTTTAATGGCTCACCTGAAGCAAATAAGGGATAAAGATTTTTAATCTTTTCTTTTCTTACATAAAGCAAACCACTACCTATAGGTGCATACAACCATTTGTGGAGGCTGCTGGCAAAATAATCTGCATTTAAAGAAGGTATGGTAAAATTTATATGCGCAAAGCTATGTGCACCATCCACTAAAACTTCTATGCCTCTTTTTTTAGCTTCATCAGCAATACGCTCTACCGGTAAAATTTGCCCGTTCCAGTTGATAATATGCGTTATGTGTACTACTTTGGTTTTAGGTGTAAATGCATTTACATATTGTTGTACCAAATAGTTTTCATCATCTGAAGGCAATTCAAGATTGATCCATTTTAATTTGATGTTATCTCTCAACTCTCTTTGCTTCCATGCATTCACCATATTTGGATAATCCTGCTTTGCCGCTACTACTTCATCGCCTGGCTTTAATGGCAAGCCAAATATCACTGTCTCTAATCCTTCTGAAGAATTCCTATTGATAGCTATTTCTTCGGCAGATGTACCAGCTAATTGTGCCAGGTTTTCTCTCAAAGTTTCTCTTCCCTGGTCCAGTATCCTCCACATATAATAACTGGGAGCTTCATTACTATAATCGTAATATCTTTTCATGGCATCCTGCACTGTTTTTGGAGCAGGAGAAACACCACCATTATTCAGGTTAATGAGTGAAGGAGAAACAGTAAATGCCTGTTGTATATAATACCAAAAGTCATCATCGGACGCTAATTCATCCGGTGATATGGATTCTGAAATTTTTAAAGCTTTTTCAAGATTACGACTCCAAGCCGGCTGAAGAAAAGAAGAAAATAAAGCTGTTGCTGAAACTAAACTTGCTTTATTTAAAAAAGATCGACGGTTTACCGTGCTCATGTCGTTTGTTTTATAAATGTCGTCATCCTAAGAGCTAAGGTAAAATAATGAATAGCGATTACCGCATTTTATTCAGGATGCCGAAGAATAAAATTTGACTATAATCAAAAGGTGAATTTCGCCAGTTTTTGAGGAAAATCTAATTTGTAACTTTTACGCGTACCATTCACCAAAACATGCATAATATTTATTTGCTTGTCTGTAAGATCCTGCAAAAGTGAGTTTGATACCTGGAGAGATTTAATTGAAGAAACGTTAAGCATTTCAAAATAACAAAAAACTGATTCACTGTCTTTTTCATACCCAATAAATTCCAGATTACCTGTTTTTTGATTGGGCGCAATATTTAAGTTTTTCCTGATATAGTCTGATATCAGTTTATCATTTTTTAGCTGTTGCTTACTGTCACTTAAATTGACCGGGGTATTAAAATTTAGTTTCAATACATCTTCCATATCATCAATAAAAATCTTACAAGTTATCTCAAGGGTTTTTTCTTTTTGATTGTGGTTGATTTCAGTTACACTTACATAATAAGGATGCACTGCAATTTTTTCTATACCATCAATAGCAGCAGAAGGTGCAGGCATAAAATGCATTATAAGAAAAAATACTTTATAAACTAAAACACCCATTTATACTAAATTATTTTTCTGTTACAAAAGTCTGCTTTATTTTGACAGCCTATTACTACAAAAGGTTAAGATTGGATTTGCATGGAATTGAACTATTTTCTGGAAGGTTGGAAACATATAATAAGCATAGATGCAATTGATCACCTGCTGTTTATACTGGCTCTTGCAGCCTTGTACACACTTAAAGATTGGAAACAGGTTCTTATACTTGTAACTGCATTTACTGTAGGACATTCTATTACGCTTGCTTTAAGTACTTTAGAAATAATTAGCTTAAATACCGATCTGGTAGAGTTTTTGATCCCTTGTACTATTGTTATTACAGCTATCAGTAATTTATTTCAAAAGGAGCTGAATCCGAAAACAGTTTATACAAATTATTTCCTGGCTTTATTCTTTGGATTGATCCATGGATTAGGTTTTGCAAATACTTTACGATTTATTAAAGCAAGTGATGAAAGACTGGGATGGGTGCTTTTGAAATTTAATATTGGGCTTGAATCAGGTCAAATTGTTGTAGTTATTGCAATTTTACTTGTAGCACAATTTTTTATACACTATTTAAGAGTAAACCGTCGTTACTGGCTTTTTGCTATTTCCGGCGTAGCATTGATTGCTTCTTTAAAAATGGCTATTGAACGTTTTCCATATTAAACCCCTATAACAAATGAAGAGAATCATTTATGTTTTTCTGGCTTTACTTCCTTTTTCTTATTTATTTGCACAGAACATTCAAAACAATCCAGGTTCAAATCACGGAAACAAATTTGAACAATTAGGCACTATTTTACCTACCCCTAATGAATACAGAACAGCAAGTGGAGCTCCCGGTCCAAAATACTGGCAGCAAAGGGCAGATTACAATATCAAATGTGAGCTTGATGAAAAAAATATGAGGCTTACCGGTAGTGAAACCATAACTTATTTTAATAATTCACCCGACATTCTTCGCTATTTGTGGTTTCAGCTTGATGAAAATGAACACAGCTCAGTAAATAATGCCAATTATCAAACCAGTTCCACAATCCCCAGGCAGGCAACAGCTCAAATGCTGACGAATCTGGAAAAGCAAAGAACTGATAATGGATTTGGATTCAATATCTTAAAAGTAGCAGATGCTACAGGCAAAGCTTTACCATATGTGATAAACAAAACCATGATGCGTGTTGATCTGCCACAAGAATTAAAACCAGGTCAAAAGTTTGTAATAAATATTAATTGGAACTATAATATTCCTGATCGCATGGTGCAGGGTGGCAGAGGTGGATCTGAATTTTTTCCAGAAGATGGCAATCACCTATTTACAATAGCTCAATGGTATCCACGCCTATGCGTATACAGCGATTTCCAGGGCTGGCAGAATCACCAGTTTACAGGACGTGGAGAGTTTGCATTAACATTTGGAAATTTTAAGGTACAAATGACGGTGCCTGCTGATCACATAGTTGCATCTACAGGTGAATGTCAAAACTATGCACAAAACCTAACACCAACACAGCTTTCACGGTGGCAAAAAGCACAAACGGCTAAAGAGCCTGTTGAAATAGTAACCTTAGCTGATGCAAAAGCTGCTGAAACAAAAAAAAGTACAGCCAAAAAAACCTGGATTTATACAGCCAATAATGTTCGTGATTTTGCCTGGACATCCAGCCGCAAGTATGCCTGGGATGCTATGCCTACATATGTAGAAGGAAAGAAGATTATGGCAATGAGCTATTATCCAAAAGAAGCTTATGGTTTATACCGTCCTTTTTCTACAAGAGCAGTTGCACATGCTATACAGGTTTATTCAAAGTTTTCTATTCCATACCCTTATCCGGTTGCTATTAGTGTAGAGGCTGCCAATGGCATGGAATACCCGATGATCTGCTTTAATTATGGACGTACGCATGAAGATGGGACTTATACAGAAGCAACAAAATATGGTATGATAGGAGTGATCATTCATGAAGTTGGACACAATTTTTTCCCCATGATTATTAACTCCGATGAGCGGCAGTGGACATGGTTTGATGAAGGTTTGAATACATTTGTACAATACCTCACAGAAGAACTTTGGGATAACAGGTATCCTTCCCGCCGTGGGCCGGCACATTTGATTACAGATTATATGAGGCTTCCTAAAGAACAGCTGGAGCCAATTATGACTAATTCAGAAAACATTATTCATTTTGGACCTAATGCTTATTCAAAACCGGCAACAGGTTTAAATATTTTACGTGAAACTATCATGGGCCGTGATTTATTTGATTTTTCATTTAAAGAATTTTCAAGACGTTGGGCATTTAAACACCCGACCCCGGCAGATTTTTTCCGTACTATGGAAGATGCCAGTGCAGAAGATTTGGATTGGTTCTGGAGAGGATGGTTTTATAGTACCGATGCTACTGATATTTCTTTAGATACAGTTATTTATGCAAAGGCAGATTTAAATGCTGTTTCTAACCGTTTCAGAGACACAGTTGTATATCAAAACTTACCACGACCCATGGTAAATGATTTTGAAGATGTAGCCAAGATCAGGAACCGCCACGATACCAGCATTAGATTTTATACCGATGTAGATACTGTAGCCAGGGATTTTTATTGGAGATACTCCCGCGAGCTAGAACCATATGATTCAACAGCATATCCTGTTACTATTCCGGCATCAATTGAGCCCTTAACCGAAGCTGAAAAACAAAAGGTAGCTAATAAACATTTTTATGAATTACATTTTACTAACAAAGGTGGTTTAGTAATGCCTATTATTCTTGAATGGACTTATAAAGATGGAACCAAAGAAATAGATCGCATTCCGGCGCAGGTATGGAGGTTGAATGAAAAAAGGGTCACTAAATTTTTTATGAAAGACAAAGAAGTAGCTTCTATTCGTCTTGATCCTTTCCGTGAAACTGCTGACATAGATGAGAGTAATAATTTTTGGGGCGAAGTAAATCAAGCACCTTCGCGCTTCCAGGTTTTTAAACAAAAACAAGGTGCTGCAAGGGGTCAGTCTGTTGGACCTAACCCTATGCAAAAAGCAAACGAAAAAAGAGGTTTTTGATAATCAGCCACTTCACCGGAAGTGGCTTTTCTTTTATTTTTTTTATGAAACTAATACCTGCATTAAAAAGTTTAATAATTACTGTAATTCTTTTTTCATCTGCAACATTACATGCAGCCACAGTGGATACTGTTACCATTTACAGCAACAGTATGAAAAAGAATATAAAAGCTGTTGTTATAAAACCTGATTCTTACGACCAGGGAAAAACATCATTCCCTACAGTTTACCTGTTACACGGGCATAGTGGTAATTATATGAATTGGATAACACGTGTACCACAGATAAAAAAAATGGTTGATGACTACCAGTTGATTGTTGTAACACCTGATGGCGCTTTTGCAGGCTGGTATATTAATAGTCCCGTTGATGCAACAATGCAATATGAAACTTTTATTGCTAAAGAAGTTCCTGCATACATTGATAGTAAATACAGAACTATAAAAAACAGGAATGCACGGGCTATAACCGGCTTAAGCATGGGTGGTCATGGTGGATTGTATTTAGGTTTCAGGCATGCATATGATTTTGGAGCCTGCGGAAGTATGAGTGGTGCTTTTTCATTGGAGCATATTACTGCACCACAGTATGGAGTTTCTCGTTTAATAGGCGATACTACTAATAAAGAAAGATACAGGGAACATTCTATTTTTAAACAAATGGAAACCTATCCCAAAGACTCTATTGCCATTATTATTGATTGTGGAAGGGAAGATTTTATTTTTCAAATGAGCCAGCGGGTACATGATAAAATGGTAGAACTAAATATTCCTCACGATTATATAGAACGACCAGGCAAACATGATTGGGCTTACTGGAGAAATGCTATTCAATACCAGCTTCTTTTCTTTAGAAATTATTTTGACAGGAAGTTGTAGGGATAAGGTATCGGGTTCGGGTATCGGGTTTCAGCAATCAGTAACTGAGGATGTAGGTATTATAGGATGAGATCTTTGAATTCAAAATTTAAAATTAAACATTGAACATAATTCTTAATTCATAATTCACAATTCATAATCATCCACCCGTAGATCCATCTCTCACCTTGATCTTTTTCTTACCCTTACCTTGTTCAAATTCTAATACCTCTTTGGGTTTGGGAACTGTTTTCTTTTTATCTTCTGTTTTAGTTGCACTTACTGTATGATCTAAAACATCAATTGGCAACAGGTCATCACCATCTTTGCGGGCAGGTTTATCCATATACCAGTTTTCAGTTTCTTCTATCACACCTCTCATCGGATCAAAATATTTCCATGTACCATGCTTTACAGAAAGTGTTTCAATCTTAACTACTTTTTTCCCCAACACTTTTGTTGGATCATTTACATCGTACACATTTACCGTATCATATGGATTCAATGGATCAATGGCTCTCCAGCTTTCTTCTCTTAAAGCCTGACCCATATGATCGTAATAATAATTTCTTCCGTCTTTTTGACCCCAGCGATAATTTTCCATGGCTATTATATCACCTTCTAAAGAATACCTGCGCCAGGTACCTACTTTAAAATCATTTTCATATTCACCTTCTTCTTCATAGCCCCTTTCGCCACGTAAAGATTCTACTTTAATAACCCACCGCCCTTGCTTTTTACTATTGTTGTCAACACAATTCAATTTATCTCCCTTAGCACCAATAATATATTGTTTACATTGGGAATAACTATTAAAAGAAATGAATAACAGAAGTATGAGTATGAATCGCATAGTTCGTAAGTTTGATGATACCTTAGTAAAACGTAAAAAAGTCCGGATTATGATTTCAAATTTACCACGTTATCTTCTTTTTATTGCCTTTGCTCTCGTTACAGTTTTCACAAATGCCCAGGTAAGACCTTCAACAGCAGCGGAAAGACTAAAAGGTCTGCAGCAAAGGCAGGTTTTAGAGCAGAAATCCACTATAAACCATGTTGCCTTTAGAAATATAGGACCAACTATTATGAGTGGCCGTGTTTCTGACCTGGATGTAAATCCCGATGACCCCACAGAATTTTATGTAGGTTATTCAACAGGTGGTTTATGGCATACAACAAACAACGGGCAATCATTTACACCCATTTTTGACAGTTCTGATGTAATTGGTATTGGAGATATTGCAGTTAACTGGAAAACAGGGACCATCTGGGTGGGTACAGGCGAGGTAAACAGCAGCCGTTCTTCTTATGCCGGTATTGGTATGTATAAAAGTACTGACAAAGGAAAAAGCTGGCAATATATGGGTTTACCTGAATCTCATCATATAGGTGCTATTAAATTACACCCAACGGATGATAATACAGCATGGGTTGCTGCTTTGGGGCATTTATATTCTCCAAACCGTGACCGTGGCGTTTTTAAAACAACAGATGGTGGCAAAACCTGGAAACATACATTATTCGTTGATGACAATACAGGTGCCGTTGAACTGGAAATGAACCCCCAAAACCCAAATGAAATTTATGCAGCAGCATGGTACAGAACAAGGCGGGCTTGGAATTTTGAAGAAAGTGGCAGAACCAGTGGTATATACAAAAGCACAGATGGAGGAGAAACATGGCAATTATTAAATAAAGAAGGTTCAGGTTTTCCTTCAGGCAACAATGTGGGAAGAATTGGTCTGGCAGTTTATCCTCAAAACCCACAAATTGTTTATGCCATTTTAGATAACCAGCAGGCAAAACCTGATACGGCAAAAAAAGATACGCTTGTTTATGCTTTGTCAGAATTACAAAACTTAAGCAAAGAACAATTTGCTGACCTGGATGAAAACAGGCTGGATACTTTGCTAAAACGTAGCAGACTTACACCGCTGTATTCTGCAAAATCTGTAAAGGAATTAGTAACAACAGGGCAACTTCAATCTACAGCCCTTTATGATTATTTATTCATGAATACAGGTTTTGAAGGATCTCCTATTGGTGCAGAAGTATATAGAAGTGAAAACGGAGGGCAAAACTGGAGAAAAACTAATGAAAAAGAAATTCCCATCTTTTTTACTTACGGATATTACTTTGCCAAAATTTATGTTTCTCCTTCCAATCCTGATAAAGTTTTTGCATTAGGAGTAACATTACATATGTCAACTGATGGTGGTAAAACATGGAAAGAGATTGATAAAGAAAACGTGCATGCGGATCATCATGCTTTGTGGGTTAATCCAAATCGTGATTCTCATATTATAAATGGAAACGATGGGGGTGTTAATATAACCTACGATGATGGAGCAACCTGGTATAAAGCCAACTCACCAGCATTAGCTCAATATTATGCTGTAGCTGTTGATTATGCACGCCCATACAATGTTTACGGAGGTATGCAGGATAATGGCGTTTGGTGGGGACCATCAACTAACAGTGCAAGTGTAAACTGGCATGATACAGGCGATTATCCATTTAAACGTATTATGGGTGGCGATGGGATGCAGGTACAGGTAGACACTACAGATAATCAGACAACCTATACGGGATTTCAATTTGGTAATTATTCAAGACTCAACAGGTCCAATCCCCGCGGTACAGCAAAACGTATTACGCCACGTCATGAATTGGGTGAAAAACCTCTTCGTTTTAACTGGCAATCTCCCATCCTGTTAAGTCCCCACAATCAACAGGTTTTATATTTGGGCTCCAATAAAATCTATCGCTCTTTTAACAGTGGCGATACTATGATTGCTTTAAGTGGTGATCTGACCAAAGGTGGAAGAGAAGGCGATGTTCCTTATGGTACGCTTACTACTATTTCAGAATCACCAAAACGTTTTGGATTAATTTATACAGGTACTGATGATGGTAACATTCATGTTTCCAAAGATGCGGGTTTTTCCTGGCAGTTATTGAGTGCCCCAAAACCGAAAGGATTTAGTTTGCCCCAAAACTTATGGGTAAGTCGTGTAACAGCTTCTGCACATAAAACAGAAAGAGTTTATATTTCACTTAATGGTTACCGTTATGATGACTTCAGTCCTTACCTGTATGTAAGTGAAGATTATGGAGCAACATGGACAGCCATTGGAAAAGACTTACCCGCAGAACCCATAAACGTTGTAAAGGAAGATCCCAAAAATGAAAATATTATTTACGTGGGAACAGATGGGGGATTGTATGTAAGTTTTAATAAAGGACAAAGTTTTATGATGTGGAACAAGGGAATGCCAAAATCCATTCCTGTTCATGACATTGCCTTTCAAACAAGGGAAAATGAAATCGTTATTGGCACACATGGAAGAAGTATTTATATAGCCAAACTGGATGAAGTGCAAAAAGCAGCACAATAAAACATAGCTGAACAATTATAGGAGCACTGCCACGTAGTGCTTTTTTAGTATTTACAATTATATAAGAGTTGATCTTCTTCTTTTATTTTTCAAAGTGTGACTTTTGCAGTCATTTAGAGTGAAAGATAAAATGAAGAAGAAAGCACAGGAGCTTACACATTTTTTTTATAGCCAGGCATTTGCTGATGGGTTCAGGGCAACTTTTGCTATTTTATTTCCGGCATTGGTTGGTTATTATTACAATCAGTTCGAATTTGGGCTAACTGTTGCTTTGGGTGCTTTTTGCACAAGTATATCAGATGAACCCGGACCTCTTGTTCGCAAAAGAAGAGGGATGCTGTTTTGTATTTTTTTTCTTTTTCTTATAGCCACACTTACGGCAGTTGCAAGAATGCATTTTGTGTTTATGGGTCTTACCATTGCAGTGATCTCTTTTGTTTTTTCAATGTTCATGGTATATGGCAGCAGGGCCGCGGCTGTAGGTACTGCTACTCTCATTGTTATGATTTTGATGATGGATGAAATTATTCCACCAAATGAAATTATTCCTAACAGTTTATCTATTGCTGCCGGAGGTACATGGTACCTGCTGGTAAGCTTATTCCTCTACGACCTGCAACCTTACCGGCCGGCGCAACGCTTACTGGGCAAATGCATCAGGGAAATAGCAGGATATTTATCTATACGTGCTGACTTTTATAATGAAAGTACAGACCTGGATAATGATTACAGAAAAATGGTTGCTCAACATATTGTTGTAAATGAACACCTGGAACTGGTAAGGGAAACTCTTTTTAAAACAAGGCAGATAGTAAAAGAAACCACAGTGCCAGGGAAAAAAATGGTTTTCACATTTATAAATGCAGTAGATGTTTTTGAAGAAACAACTGCTTCTTATTACGATTACGGTTTATTGAGAAAAAGATTTGGGGATACCGGAATCCTGGAAAGGATATCTTTTGTAATAAAACAAATAGCTGGTGAGCTTGATGCTATAGGAATGGACATAGAAAGTAACAGTAGCAGAAAGCATGTTCCTGATCTAATGCCCACTTTACAGCAATTAAAAGATGAAATAGATGCGCTGAAAACAAGGAAAGAAGAAAGCAATCTTGTTCTGAAAAAGATATTAATTAACCTGATTGGTCTTGTAAAAAGAATTCAAATTTTAAATGAATATTTTAAAAAAGAAATAAACACAGAATACCGGTCTGTAGATCATTCAAGATTCATCACTTCGCATGAACTGGATCCAAAAATTCTTTGGACGAATATAACTATAAGGTCTTCTGTTTTCAGACATGCTATCAGAGTAAGTGCAGCATTAACAATAGGATTTATTCTTGCTTCATTTTTAGAATATGGCCAATACAGTTATTGGATTCTTCTGACCATTGCTATTATTTTAAAACCCGCCTTCAGCCTGACCAAAAAATTAAATACAGACAGGATACTTGGAACAATAACAGGTGGGCTAATTGGAATTGTTCTTCTTGTATTGATCAAAGATCAATCTATGCAATTTGGAATTATCGTAATATTTATGCTGATTTCTAATTCTGTCGGACGTATAAATTATACATTAATGACACTGGCTACTACTATTTATGTAGTTATGTTCTTCAACATCATAGGCATTCAATTTTTAAATGTAGTACCCGAAAGAATTATTGATACTATAGTGGGTGGAGGTATTGCATTTCTGGTCTCTTATTTTCTTTTTCCTACATGGGAACGTCACCAGGTAAAAAAGTACATGATCAATATGTTACGTTCCAACTCAGAGTATCTTGAAAAACTGGTACTTGTCTTAGCAGGAAAGCAGGTAAAAACGCTGGATTATAAATTAGCAAGAAAAGAAGTTTATATCCATTCTGCTAATTTATCTGCAGCATTTCAACGCATGATATCTGAGCCAAAAAGCAAACAGGCAAACAAAAAACAATTACACCAGTTTGTTGTGCTAAACCATATTCTTTTTTCCAATATAGCTACAGTTGCAAGTAACCTTCTGAAAAGAGAAAAACAGGAGTATGTAGCTGAACTGTATCAGCTTACCAAACGTGCACATACTAAACTAGAAGAAAGCCGGTTAAAGATGGAGAAAGAAAAATTGCCCATGACTATAAAAGAAAACCTGGTAGAGATAACGCCTCATCATCCCATTAAAGATTACGAATTATTGAAAGATCAATTGAGTTTTATATTAAACGTTTGTACTGATCTTTCAAAAAATGTAGAACCATTTACGGAGTTAGAAACCATTGAATAGCCAGTTCATATCCTTTCATTCCCAATCCAAAAATACTTCCTGCACTTTTTCCGGAAACATGAGAAAATTTTCTGAAATCTTCTCTTGCATGCACATTTGAAATATGAACTTCTACAACCGGAGCTTTTATGGCTGCTATGGCATCCCCTATTGCAACAGATGTATGCGTGTACCCGCCTGGATTAAAAACAATTCCATCATACCCAAAACCAACCCTCTGCAATTCATTTATTAATTCACCTTCTACGTTTGATTGGAAATAACTGAAATCAACCTGCAGATATTTTTCCATCAGCTTAGATAAGAATTCTTCAAATGATTCATTGCCATAAATGTCTGTTTCTCTTTTTCCAAGCAGGTTCAGGTTTGGTCCATTGATGATAGCAATCTTCATGGCACTAATTTATGACACTTATTACACGAATTACACGAATTACACGAATTACGCGAATTACACTAATTTTTGCTAACTAATAATTTTATCAGGAAGTACTGGTAAATATCAAACTGTAAATGTAAAGGCTGATGTATTTTCCAAACTTAATCTCACAGTCACGCATGGTGCCTTCAAATGTAAAACCTGCTTTTTGGAGCAAACGAACACTGGCTTCATTTCCTGTCTCAATAAATGCTTCCATCCTGTGAAGTTCTTTTTCTTTCTGCCAATAATCAATTACAGGTTTCAATACTTCTGAAGCAATTCCCTGCTTCCAAAATTTTGGTAACAGCCAATATCCTAATTCAGCTTTATTATGTTCCTTTTTATAATTATAAACAGATATTACTCCTACGTTATCACCGGTTTGTTTGCTTACAACTTTCCAGATAATTCCTGTACCCTCATTCCAGTTATTATCATACCATTCAAGTTGCTTTTTTGTTTCTTCAAGCGAATAAAAATAAACACCATTATGAGGCATAGCAACAGGATCACTCAATCCTTCAAAAATAAAAGAAAGATCTTCAGGCTGTACCTGCTTTAAATAAAACCGGTCTGAAGTAAGTTCCGGAAACATTCAATTATGTATTTACAACTGAGTTTGAAATTTACGAAAAGCTATTAGCGCCTATTCGTATTTAATAATACGTGTTCATTAATTCGTGTAATTCGTGCCCAATAATTCGTGTTAACTAATTCGTGTAATTCGTGCCCAATAATTCGTGTTTCTAATTCTTGTTCTTCATCATTTCAATAAACTCGTCGAACAAGTATCTGCTGTCATGAGGTCCCGGTGTACTTTCAGGATGGTATTGCACAGAAAAAGCAGGCTTGCCTTTTATCCTGATCCCTTCTATAGATTGATCGTTTAGATTCACATGAGTAATTTCAATATGATCTGCATTTCTTATGGCTTCCGGGTCAACACCAAAACCATGATTTTGTGTAGTAATCTCGCATTTACCGGTAAGTAAATTTTTTACAGGGTGATTCATACCCCGGTGACCATGATGCATTTTAAAAGTAGGAATACCATTAGCCAGTGCTAACAATTGATGTCCAAGGCAAATACCAAAAGTTGGTTTGTCTTCTTTTAAAATATCTTTTACTGTTTCTACGGCATATTGCATAGACGCGGGATCGCCCGGACCATTGGAAATAAAATAGCCTGTTGGATTAAATTTTTTTAATTCTGCTACCCCTGTTTGAGCAGGAAATATTTTTACATGTGCTCCCCTTTCCACCATACAATTAAAAATATTCCTCTTGGTACCATAATCTAAAACAGCAACTTTTATGGGTGAAGATGGATCTCCTAATTCATAAGCCTCTTTGGTGCTGACAACAGATGCCAGTTCCAGGCCATCCATATCAGGAACATCTCTTAATTTTCTTTTCAATACTTCAACATCAAGTATCTCTGAAGAAATGATACAATTTTGTGCTCCTTTATTTCTTATTTCTGCTACCAGTGCCCTTGTATCTACACCTTCAATGGCTACAATATTTTGTTTTTGCAGATATTCTTCTAATGAACCATGTGCTGATAATCGTGAAAATAACTCTTCCAGGTTTCTGCCAATCAATCCTTTAATTTTGCCCCAAAACTTATGGGTAAGTCGTGTAACAGCTTCTGCACATAAAACAGAAAGAGTTTATATTTCACTTAATGGTTACCGTTATGATGACTTCAGTCCTTACCTGTATGTAA
>MWWA01000146.1_pt1 | contig 21011 bp, 21 predicted proteins | sample 1047341 | NCBI WGS metagenome assembly MWWA01 (sample SAMN06349978, study PRJNA376086) | soil metagenome | isolation source: MS5-1 sample Antarctic (ecotone) soil | place: Antarctica | collected 2015-01-13
GCTAAGGTCAACTTTCAATACTTTGAGGGAAAGGCTACCGCAGGTTTAGTTCAACAAAGGTATTGCTACTATGCCGGCTGATGAATATATCCTCATCTTTTTTTTCGCTATCAGCAGTTGTTCCGGCTGAAGAATAAAGCCGGGTATTAGTTCTTATCATCAATATTTGTAACTTTATCAGCAGCAGTTACGGGCTGACGATTTTCAAATACCGCCACATCGCCGTACAGTTGTGCGTCACCCTACCGGACAGTCTTAAGTTCGCCAAAATTGCTTAAATTTGAAAAACATAAACCTTAAATCATGGATGGACGAGTAATAAATATTGACCCAGAAATTTTGGGCGGAACACCTGTCTTTTTTGGAACAAGAGTGCCAATTAAAAATCTATTTGATTATTTAGAAACTGGAGATTCAATTGAAGTTTTTCTTGAAGATTTTGAAGGAGTTAGCAAGGAGCAAGTTATAAAAGTGCTTGAAATGTCACAAAAATTAATTGAATCATCAACAAATTTTCTCAATGAAAATTTTGCTTGATGAATGTGTTACCAAACGTTTTAAAAAGTATTTGGAAGAATATGAAGTTTTTACAGTTCGAGAATTAGGACTAGGTGGAATAAAAAATGGAAAGCTAATGACATATTGTGTTGATAACAGCTTTGACATTTTACTTACCATTGATAAAAACTTAATGTTTCAACAAAACCTCGATAAATACCCTATTACTATTGTTGTATTAAATTGCCTGACAAGCAAAATTGAAGAACTCGTTACATTCTTGCCATCATTTAAATTACAGGTTGACAAATTACAAAAATATCAGGCATACATCATTGAAAAATAAGGGCGAACGCACAACAATGCAATGTCAAAAGTCAGGGCTGGACATTGGAACATCGGCTTCAAATCACTGTCAGCTTTGGTTCAGGGCAAGACCAGCATCAAATTCCCTAACCTTCCGCAATGCAAAACGTTGTATGCAATTGAAAATTATACTTTGAATAACACAATGACGAATATATATAGACAAGGAGCAGTTGGAGCTTTGCTTGACATATATGAACAAACAATTTCAGATTTCAAAAAAGTCATTGAGGATATTCCTGACAATGCTTTGCCTATTATCATAGACCCACAAACAACTGACGAAAATTGTAAATCTATCCAGACAATTTTATCTCACGTAGTACATTCAGGTTATGGTTATGCGACCAGCATTCATAATCTGAAAGGATATAACAATACAAGACCAGACAAAACCTATCATTTGACGATCAAGGAATATTTAGAAGACTTGACCAACATTTTTACATATACCGAAAATATTTTTAAAGAAATTAGAGACAATGAATTAGAACAATTTGACAATTCATTAAAGATAAAAACAAGTTGGGGACAATTGTACGATATAGAGCAGATGACTGAACATGCAATTGTGCACATTCTTAGACATAAACGACAAGTTGATAAAATTAAACGCAACGAATTGAAATAAAAACTACCGCTATTATTAGGTTTGGCAACAGGCTGGCTGTCGGAATAAAAAACGTTTTGCAGACGATACAATACTTCGACTCTTAAAAATACAATGGTGGAGTTGGGACATAGAAAAAATTACGAGGAACCTTCAACATTTGACAGATAATAATATTGACAAGATAGAACAAGCAGAATAAAAATGAACGCACAACATCGTACAGACAAAATGGTGGCTGTAGTAGTATATTTGACATCAGTAATGCAGAGTCCGCCACTTCGCCATTACGTCTCGTTAGTCAGAATAGAATGAAGACCTTAAAAGTCATAGCTTTTTTATTGACAATCACCGGTTGTTCTGTAAACCATGAGAGGAAAAAGCCGGTGAAAGTAAAAGGTATTCCTGAGAATGCTTTTTGGATTGGAGGAGCTGACGGTGGCAATTGGTACTTGATTGACAATGTACATGACCATAGAAATAATGCCATCATCAAGGTATATAATGACAATGACGGAAGCTTAATCGTTTCTAAAAGATTTATTTTGATTTGCCCTTCTGACAATCAGACGTTAATCGAAGAATTGAAAGAAGAAATAGCGGGCTTTGACGGAGAGAAAATTTTAATAAAATCGCCAAATGGCAAGCAGCCTTGCTACTTCCAATGACTATAGCTCATACTTTTTTTAATAAATCATGTTACAAAAACGAATAAGAGTTATAAAAAGAGGATATTTATTTGCTGTCTGTGCATCATTTATAATAGCCACTCTGCACGGGACAAAGTATAATCTTCTTTTTAAAGACGACCCTACTGAACATGATTTCAAGCTTGCGTTAATTAAATCTGTAACCTTATTTATCATCTTTGTAATTCCAAGCACTTTATTAGCGAAGTGGTACTACAAAATGAAAAAAAGAACCCTGACTGACTGACTACTGCAGCTAACAGGCGGCGGGAAGTTGGAGCCAATCAAACAAAGTTTTGGAACACCACATTGAACAAAGGTGAATTTTGAAAAAATAAAATACGATTTTTAAAAGTTCAGCCTTTGTTCGTCAGCCGTCATATTGCCAATGTAATGTTGGTTGAAACAATTAAAGATCTAAAATGATAGAAATATTTGATTTAATCAGGTAATATTTTTTGTAAAAGAGTAAGCCCAGCAAATCAATATTATTTGCAAAGGCAACCTGAGTATTGATACCCACAACTTAGGATTAGATTCATTCCAATAATTAAGCATCATATAAATATTTGCAGGAAATACAGCGATCAATAATAAAATGATGCCCCAGGCAGCTAACCTTCTTGTTGAAGAAAATAAAAGTAACAAACCAAAGGACACCTCACAAACACCGCTAATTACTACCAACTCATTATGCCATGGAAGCCAGGGAGGCATTATTCTTAAGTAAAATTCTGGGTGCCAAAAATGATTTACCCCTGCACCAACATAAAACACAGAAATTACAAAGAGTGAGAGTTTATTCATACCTTAAATATAAACTTCGAGAGTCAATAATAAACTGCGCCCAACATTGCCAATAGTTGGGCTCGACATTGTATCAATCAATAGTGGTATATATAAAGAACCACATAACTTTACAATTTCTGAAAAATGGTAACCAAAATTCATTCACCATGTAAAAAAAATGTTCACTTATTATAATATGTAAAAAGTAGTACAGATAAAAATTTCACAACCTATAAATGTTATGACAATTATATAACCGATTACCGCCTGCATGATATTTGGAGGCTAAAAGACATAAAGAGGCAACCAATAGATGTACAGCAATTCAGCAAAGACCGCCCAGCATTGAAATCAATTCTTCACAAAACACTTCATGGGTTCTGCTTAGCCGAACAAACAAATGACCCAAGACTTTTTAAGAAGTTGCAAAAAGACATTTGGGAATTAAGAGTTCGATTTGGTAGAAAGCAAATTCGACTGCTCGCTTTTTGGGACAAAGCAAACGATGAAGAAACTTTAGTTTTAGCAACACATGGCTTTATCAAAAAGGTCGACAAAGTCCCAGCGAATGAAATTGAAAGAGCAATTAATATCAGGACAAAATATTTTGAAAGCAAATCAAAAAAATAATATCATGGCAAAGACAGCAATAAAATCATATTCACTTGCCGAGATGAAAGATAAATACATCGGTAAGACTGGAACTAAAGATAGAGACCAATATGAATATGAACTCAACATGGACGTATTAAGTCACATGATTAAAATGGCAAGACAAGAGCGTAATTTGACACAGGAGCAACTTGGAAAGCTTGTGGGTGTTCAGAAAGCACAAATCTCTAAACTGGAAAGCAGTGCTAATAGTGCCACTATTGACACAGTTCTAAAAGTGTTTAAAGCATTGAAAGCAGACATTCATTTCAACGTGACCATTGAAAATCGACAACTCAAATTATCTTAAGACAGAAAGGCGAACGCACAAACAAACAGTTTCGTGCAAGCGGGGCAGACCTGCTAACAATCACATTGGTAGATGTTTCAGCTACGGTTTCATTTAACGTAACCCTGTTGAGCAATAGCAATAATAATGAACTTTTATTTATAAATTTGGCCACAGTTACGGGCAGACGAATATCTATTTTCCCGCTTGGCAAAGCTGTGGCCGTTGGCGGTTATTACACACCAGCAACAAACTGCGGCTATACACAATTGCTGGTTATATGCACAACTATTAAAAGCGTAGTATCAGGAAACAAGTATTAGTATCTCCCATCCTTGCATCATGCTGAAATCAATCTATTCTCCTAAGGAAATAAAAGTTCATAATGCCATTATTTATAAATCCAAGTCTTTCGTACAGATCAATGGCTCTTTTGTTATCAGATCGTACATGTAAAAAGGGAATCTTTTTTTCTTCCAGGATGGAATTGATTTGATGTTTAATTAAATCCCGGGCAAACCCTCTCCCTAAGAAATTCGGATGCGTACATACTGCACTGACTTCTGTAAAATCATAAACATGAAGTCTTCTGCCAGTCATAGCGACCAATTTATCATTAATAAATATTCCATGATAGTTTCCAAAATCAATGGTTCTTTTCCCAAACGGCCCAGGTTTGGTAAGTACAGCAAGATTTATCATTTGATCAACATGCTGAGGGTTCAGCGGAATTACTTCTGAAAAATTATTATCAAATCCAATATTTGACAGGTATAAAAACTGGGAGCCATGAATACATTGAATCAATTCCCAACCCTTGGGCAATGAAATTTCATTCCTGGTTGCATAAAGTATAATACGGCCGCCAGGCAACAACAGATGCAAATCTTTGAATCCATCAGCATATTGTTCCTGGAAACCAACAAATGGTGAAACTTCTGTATCAAAATATTTCACCTGCCCCGATCCAAAAGCTTTATGAGCATCACCGGAAAGCAAGGCATGGTAAACAGGATTATCCAGCAATTCCTTCACAACCTCAAATATACTTTTCCTTCTCAAATACTGACCGGAATAGGGTTGCTAACACCAAACTATTTGTGTACAAAAATAGAGGCGTTTTAATTATCCCACACCTGCGGGTCTGGTTATTAATGTTCATTCATCCCAATACTCATACCAGGTGGGAGCCTGCCGGTTAATGGCAGTTTCATGGATGAATATTTATGGATTGTAAATTTCTTCTATGGTTTGCAACCTTTTTTCAAAAATCAAAAACACAATCAGTATCAGTACCAATGCAATGATGATGAGTAATATATTGGTGTGTTTTCGTTTCATAATACCCCATAGAAAAAGATGCTGTAATGTAGCAGAAGAGCAGGCAGCAAAACAAATTTCTCCCCTGACAAAGGACTGACATAGTGCAGACAAAAAACGGACATATGAGTTTTAGCGAATCTTTTTGAGCCTCCTATTTGCAAATGCATCAGATAGAAGCAACAAATTCTTCAATGTTTGTTTCCGAAGAAAGTTTAAGACGTAATCGTAATCGCTGGCGGGTTTTATGTACACTATCAACCGATATGCCTAAAATAGCAGCCATTTGCCTGGAGGTTAAGTGAAGCCGGCTGAGAGCGGCCATTCGCTGTTCCGCCAGAGTGATATCTGAATAAGTTTCTTTTAATTTTAAAAAGAACCCGGGATATAATTTTTCAAAGAGTAGTTTGAATTTTATCCAGTCATTTTCAGTTAAAATGGTCAGGCTGCTTAATTCAGTGAGCATTTCCTGGTTTTCCTTACTCAATGCTTTTGTACTAAGTTGATTCTGCAGATCCTCCAGCAGGGATGATTTTTCAAGCAAGTTCTTGGTAAAGTCTTTTAACTGATCGCGGGCAGCTTGTGTTTGCAGATCAGAAGCAGCTTTTTGAAATAAAGCCGATTCTTCTTTATATTTTAAAATAGTTTTTTGTCGGTTTAAGATAAGGATGATGATGACTGCAAGCAGGCTGATACTCCCTATAATGATATTTCTTTTCTGTTCTTCTTTTGCTTTTGCGGTTTGCATAGATTGAAGCGAATGAACATTCCGTTCATTATTTATCCGGAGTTGAACTATCCTGCTGCTGCTAAGAGCAGCCACTTGCTCCAGGGAATCGTGCAGGTTGGTGTATAACTGGTAGAAAAAATAAAAACTATCTTTTTGATTCTGGGTACGAAGAAGATCTGCTTTTGTATAGTACACATGCTGCAAATATTTATCAAACTGCAACCATTTGAGGGTCATGTTCTTGTTATGCTGCAAAAGGTGCAGGGCATTATTTATGTAAATCGCTGAACTGTCGGTTTGCTCCAACTCCAGGTGCGCTTTTGCCAGCAACTGTAATGAAAGGGCTGCAATCGTAATATCGTAATCCTTATGCACCTGGTAACTATAATATAATTGCTGTTTTGCTTTTTCATATTCTTTCCTGGCAACATATACCTGCCCCAAATAACAGGCATTAATGGCTTTCCAGGCTTCATCGCCCTTTAAAACCGCATTGCCAAATGATAAATTGTAATACAAGATCGCTGAATCAAGTTCCCCCAATTGGTAATAATTCTGTCCCAGGGTATTTTGGATCTTATAAATTTCGCCATTATTGTCAGCATGTATTAAAGCTTTATTGCAGAAATAAATCGATTGACTATAATCCCTGGTATTAAATAATAAGCCTCCCAATACCTTGTACATAAAGTGAATATCATTGGGGATCTTGCCCTTTTCGTACAACTCAATTCCTTTAATGCAATAGGTCGCAGCTAATTCTATTTCCTGGTATGCATACATTAGTGTGCCGAAGTTCCAACTGGCAAAAGCTATGTGTTTTTCTTTTCCTGTTTTGTATGCCCTTTTTATCACTTCTTCAAACAGCTCAATCACCTGCTCTACGCCATCCGGATGTTTACTGCTGTGTACCTGGCTGCCTTTTAAATAATATAAGCGCATGTAAAAAAGGTCGCCTGCATTTTGACGATTTCCCTCTCTTTCTAAATCAGAAAACAGTTCCCGAATAAAACCACTGTCCTTACCGGTTATTTCTCTTGATATTTTATAGATGCTGACCGTATCATCAGCCTTTTCATCGCCAAGGATTTTCACCCATTTGGCTATTGGTACAGTGGCAGTTTGCGATAATACAGAAAACGAAAACAGCAAACACTGAATCAACACCAAAGCTTTGAGCAAAATCGTACCATACATTCGCATATGTCTTTGCTATTTGTAAATTAAAATTCAACGGATAATTGAAGCAGGCAAACAAACAGGCACCTGGGATTGGCATTTTTGTGAACCGAAATTTTTTTGCAGGATAATAACGGAATTATTGAGCAATGTGATTATGCCAGATCAGATACTCAATGTAAATACAAAATACATATTTTTATTTTGTTTTACAATTATCAATTTCAATCTTATAATTACTGACTTTGAGGTGAATGAAATAGTGGTCCTTATAATTTCAATCCCATCATAAATTCTATCTTGTAATTTGAAGCTTACATTAAATTTGCTTTTACATAAATAGTATATTATGAATCCTGAATTGAAAATGTATGCGGCTCAATTAGAAGAAAACTTCAGCGGAGAACCCTGGTTTGGCAGAAGTATTCAGTCAATACTGGATGAAATTAATGATGACATTATCCGTCAAAAACCCAATGGCAAGCATAGCATCCTGGAATTATTATATCATATGATAAACTGGCGGTTGTTTACTATCAGTCGCCTTCGAAAATCTCCTTCTCCCGGTAAAATAACTTTCGAAGAAAATGACTGGCAGGTATTGGATCATGAAGATGGAAGCCTATGGCGAAAAGGTATAGAGCAACTGAAAGACATACAGCAGCAATTATTACATTTGTTGAAAACACTGAATGATGATGAATTGCTAAACACCGTTCCCGAAAAAAGCTATGATAACCGCACTTTAATCAATGGAATTATACAACACGATATTTATCATTTGGGTCAAATAGCCTATATCAAAAAAATGCTTTCCTAAAAAAACCGATCCGGAAACGCATCCTGCCCTTTAAATTTAAAAAGTTGTATTTATTTTTATGCAACCAGCAGGAGCCTCCATATTAAAAAGAGCGCCATTCATAAGATTATTGTTGCCTTTAATGGCAGGCATTATCCTGCAATGGCATCAGCAGCTGCCTGTTTTAATGATAATAACAGTCCTGGTTTCCGCCGGCATTTTTTCTGTTGCATTATTCCTTCTTCCACTTTTTAAAAAATATCAATCAGGTTGGTTAGCCGGTTTGTTTATTTCACTGGTGTTTGCCTCATTTGGCGCCTTACTGGTCCGGACCCAGGATATCCGAAACAATCCAGACTGGCTGGGGAATCATTATGAACCCGGGCAGCTTATGGTTCTTAGTTTGCAGGAAGATCCTGTTCAAAAAAAGAAATCTTATAAAGCCCTTGCATCTGTACGATGGATAAAACAAGGTGATACTCTAAAAAAAATTACCGGCGATGTAATTATTTATTTTCAGAAAGATACTGTCATTACAAATTATAAATATGGTCAGCAACTGATCATTCAAAAAGAATTACAGCCCATTAAAAACTCAGGTAACCCTGGTGCATTTGATTATAAAAGATTTTGTTTGTTTGAGGATATCACTCACCAGGTATATTTAAAATCAAATGAATTTGTGGTACTCCCGGATAAGGATACCAGGTGGTTCAAAGAATTTTTAATAAATACCAGGCAAAAAGTAATTAATATTTTACGCAGGAATATAAAAGGTGAAAAAGAAACCGGCCTGGCCGAAGCACTCCTGATTGGTTATAAAGACGACCTTGATAAAAATCTGGTGCAGGCATATACCAGGACCGGCGTTGTTCACGTAATCGCTATATCGGGATTGCATTTGGGAATGATCTACCTGATATTGGTAAGCTTGTTGAAACCATTAAAAAAGAATAAAAAATCCAAATGGCTGGTACCCATCATCATCATATCATTTCTCTGGTTATTTAGCTTGCTGGCAGGTGCACAACCATCCGTATTGCGATCTGCTCTTATGTTTACTTGTATTGTTTTGGGTGAAAATCTTTCCCGGAAAACTTCCATATACAACACCCTTGCCCTATCAGCTTTCATTTTGCTTTGCATTAATCCATTTTATTTATGGGATGTTGGTTTTCAATTGTCATATGCCGCAGTATTGAGTATTGTTATTTTTATGCAGCCGGTTTATAAATCCATTTATATAAAAAATAAACTTTTGGATGGTTTCTGGAAACTGAATTCGGTTACCATTTCCGCCCAGATACTCACCTTACCTGTTAGTGTATATCACTTTCACCAATTTCCCAATCTTTTCTTACTCTCTAATTTTGTTACCGTGCCTTTATCAGGTCTTATTCTATATGGTGAGATTTTGCTGTGTGCCCTTTCCTTTATGCCTATCGCAGCCAATGCTATTGGAAATATATTAACTGTATTAATCAAATTAATGAATGGCTATATCGAAAAAATAGATGCCATACCCTTTTCATTATGGGATGGATTACAAATTTCACTAACGCAGGCGGCTTTGATGGTGGTAATCATTGCTGCTGCATCTTACTGGTTATTTTATAAAAATAAAAAAGCCTTTACTCTATCCTTTTTCGGATTGATACTTTTTTTCCTATTACATGCTATTTCATACTATCATGCTAAAAACCAGGAAAAATTAATAATTTATAATGTACCGGGATACCCTGCCATTGATTTCATTAAAGGTCAGAAAGCTTTTTTTACCGGGCATGAAGCATTGTTAAGAGACGAATTCATTCATAATTTTCACCTCAAACCATCGCGTACTTACAACAGGATCAACGAGGCTATGTATGATATTTCACAGCACCATTCCAACAAGTTTTTTGAATATGGAAATAAAAAGATCCTTTTAGTCAATTCAGGAATAAAAAATCTGGATACAACATTTAGGTTGCCTGTAGATTTAATGATCATAAGCGGAAAGCCTTACCTGGATATGGATATCATTTTAAAAGCTTTTTCAATCAGGCAAATAGTAATGGATGGATCCGTACCTGCATATGCCATAGAACGATGGAAACCCTTCCTGGATCATCAAAAAATACCTTATCATTCAGTAGCGGAAAAAGGAGCTTTTGAAGTAAACCCGAATTAATTTACTTTTGCGCCTTCCCGGCCGGTAACCCGGCAAACTTTGCCTGCCTTTTAATCAAAATCAAAGATGACAAAAAAAATAAAATCGGCACTCATTTCCGTTTTCTATAAAGACGGATTAGAAGCCATTGTAAGGCAATTAGCTGCTCTTGATATTACCATTTACAGTACAGGCGGTACCCAACAATTTATTGAGCAGTTCAATATACCGGTTGTACCCGTGGAGGAATTAACGGGGTATCCTTCTATTTTAGGAGGACGTGTAAAGACATTACACCCGGGTGTTTTTGGTGGAATATTGGGTCGAAGGGATGAAGAATCGGATGTAAAAGAAATGATCCAGTTCAATATCCCGGAAATTGACCTGGTGATCGTTGACCTGTATCCATTTGAAGAAACACTGGCACAAACAAATGTCGAAAAACTAATCATCGAAAAAATTGATATCGGTGGTCCATCCATGATCCGTAGTGCGGCTAAAAATTATAAAGATGTATTGGTAGTGGCTGCTAAAAAAGATTATGCAGCCCTGGAAAAATTACTGGTTGAATCGGGTGGTAATGTGACCATTGAGCGGCGGAGATCTTTTGCGGCCAAAGCTTTTGAAATAGTTGCTCATTATGATGTAACTATCGCAAAATATTTTGCATCACCTGAATCATTAAATTTTATTGAATCGATCTCCGGACCAAAAGCCATGCGTTATGGTGAAAATCCGCACCAATCAGGTATTTTTTATGGACAGATCAACGAACTGTTTGATCAATTGAATGGCAAAGAATTATCCTACAATAATCTGGTAGATGTAGATGCGGCTATGCAATTGATCAGGGAATATAACCAGGCAGATGTAAAATCGAAAGATGTGGTTTTTGCCATCATCAAACATACCAATGTATGCGGTGTTGCTGCGCGGGAATCTGTTTCTGAAAGTTGGAAAGCAGCACTGGCAGGTGATCCAGAAAGTGCCTTTGGTGGTGTATTGGTTTGCAATCGCACCATAGATAAAATAACAGCCGGACTGATTAACGAAATTTTCTTTGAGGTCTTGATTGCCCCAAATTTTGATGATGATGCATTGGAAATTTTACGTTCTAAGAAGAACAGGATACTGCTGCAATCAAAAAATGATTTACAATCAACCAAACAATACCGCTCTCTGTTAAATGGTGTACTTGTACAGGATTTGGATGAAGGAAATTTTGATACCTGGAATGAAACCGGTGGAAGAGAAACATCGGAAAAAGAAAAAGAAGATCTTGTTTTTGCCAACCTGGTTTGTAAGCATTTAAAATCAAATGCAATTGCATTGGTTAAAAATAAACAGTTGATCGGTAAAGGTTGCGGGCAGACAAGCCGCATTGATGCTTTGAGGCAAGCTATAGAAAAGGCGAATCAATTTGAGTTTAATCTGCAAGGTGCTGTGATGGCCAGTGATGCATTCTTTCCTTTCAATGACTGTGTCATCCTTGGCTACCAGTCTGGCATAACCGCTTTTATACAACCTGGCGGCTCCATTCGTGATAAAGATTCTATTGATTATTGCAAGGAAAATAACCTGGCAATGGTTTTGACCGGTATGCGGCATTTTAAACATTGACTATTAACACACGATAATGTCCCGTTTTGATCTAAATAGAAGTTTAATTCAACCTTCCGCGGATGTATTAAGATCCATCAATGAGTATAACCCATTATTTATTCATAAAAAAGGAACGAGGACCAAAGCTATTTTTGCTTTAAGCACCGTTTGTTTTCTTTGGGGCACCACCTGGATCGTATCTAAAGAAGGTGTGAGGTATATGCCCGGGTTACAATTGGCAGGAATCAGGCAATTAATTGCGGGTTTGTTGTACGTTTTATTTTTTATGATCAAAGGTGTTAAATTCCCCAGAAAAAAAGAATGGATAACCATCCTGGTACTTAGTTTCCTGAATTTTGTTTTCAGTAATGGTTTATCCACCTGGGGTGTGAAATTTATTCCGGCGGGACTCGCATCTATTTTGGCGGCAATCTTCCCGCTCTGGCTGGTATTAATCAGTTTATTTACATCCTCAGCAAGAGTTCCCTTAAGAGCGATCATTGGTTTTTTATTAGGCTTCACAGGCATATGCATCATTTTTTATGAACACCTTAATAGCTTTTTTAATGCAGATTTTCGTTTCGGGATCTTATTAACGCTGGTATCAACCTGGACATGGACCTTTGCCATGCTCTATACCAAAAAACATGCAGCGTCTTTTAATCCTTATTTTAGTTTAGGATTACAGATGGTTATTTCCGGCACTGTATTGATTGGTGTAACAACTGCCTCCGGAACAGCCATCTCGCTCATTAATATTCCTTGGCAATCATGGGCAAGCATATCTTACCTGGTAGTTTTTGGCTCTGTGATTGCTTTTATTGCTTACCTGTATGCATTACAAAATCTACCTACCGAACAAACCGCGTTATACGCATATGTTAACCCGATTGTAGCAGTAATGCTGGGTACCTGGATTTTAGGAGAACACCTTACCCTGTTTATTACTATTGGAGGTGCTGTTGCATTAGCCGGCGTTTACATGATTAATAAAGCATACCGGGTGATTCTGAAGTAATTTATATTAAGATTCATTCCTTAATTTCGGTTACCCATTGCTGGTATATATCCCTCCAGCCGGCAAAAAGGGGATCTGTCCCTACGAAATTATTATGCCAGACGGTTATCATAGTACCTCCTGCTTGTCTTACCTGGTTTGTATATGCTCTTAATTCCTCCAAAGCTTGTAATGGTAAAAGCTTTTGTTCGTAATATGCATTAGCATCCATAAAGCAAAATGGATGAAGCAGTAAATCAGTCTGTCTTTCTCTTTCCAGGTCAAACCATAAAAAAGGTGTTGTTACTGAAGCCCTGAAACCATTTATGCTCCCATAACCCATTGAAAAATCATGCAAAATTCCTGAATCGATCAATTGCCTGTATGTGCCTGGTAAATGAAAACGAATAAAGTGTTGACGGGAATAAATGACTTTTTGCCCAATGATTTCTTCCAGCTTATCCTTTTCAATCTTCAATATGTCTGCGTTATCAGTTTGCCAGGAAGGATGTATACCAACCAAATATTGTTCCGCATGATTTTTAATTAATGCATGCATGGAAGAATGATTTCCTGAAATGTTTTTGTCATATTGGTTTTTTTTCCGGGCTACTAAAAAAAAATATACAGGTTGCAGTTTATTTTTTTGATGAAATGCATGCAACCAATTATAAGATTCATACGGATCCTTTTTAATACCCGTCAAAACTGCCAGTCGTTCACCCAAACGATACAGTCTTCCTTTTAAAAGATCTTTTACAAATCCACCGGTATTACGTAACAGCCCCTTATTTTTATAAGACCAGGCCATATCAATATCATAGGTAGGGAAAAATATAAAACGCCTTTGACGCAAAGGCAATTGAGGAAAACGATTTGCGATCATTGATCGTAATTCTGTTATCCAGGTATTTACTAAAGGTTGCTGCAAGAACCCTTCTTTGAATGCGAGAGAATTTTCATGTGCAAAGCGACCATAACTGTCTTTTTGATGAGGGAGGTATTCTTCATAACGGGTCAATAAATAAAAAGATGCTGCAAATACATCAAAATCAAAATCGCCCCCTGTAAAATAAAAAGCTTTAAACTTCCCGGTGTGGGAACATGAAATTGCCTGTTCTTTTATATTCGTTTCAAATAAAAGGTCCGCTGGTTTTATCCATATTTCGGATGAATTAAAAGGTGTGCCGCTGTAATTAATCTTTGCACCTGCAAACTGAATGTATTCCTGCTCATTTGATGTAATGCTAAAAGGAATGTCAGTGATTTCACTTAGTATATAACCAAATATATAATCAAGCCTTGGTGTAATAGTATGACTAAAGATGAGCACCGGGCTAAGTTAATTTTTCTCTTTGCTCTTTCCACATCTGGTTAAAAGTTTTTTCAGGAAATGAAAGTTCACTGCGATTTTTTTTCCAGCTTTTTACCAGGTTACTAACAATCCAATTTTTAATGGTCCTGTTGCCAGCATTCATCAGGCGACGATTAAGCATAGCACGCTTCCAGGCTTTCCATGCCACTCTTTCATTAAAAGATGATTCTCCACCCTTAACGGAGGCATTCCTGTTTTCAAGCAGCAATTCATGAATATTAATCTTTACCGGGCAAACCTCGGTACAATTACCACATAACGATGATGCATAGCTTAAATGCTTCCAATCACCCAAGTCTCTCATATGCGGTGTAATCACTGAACCTATCGGACCACTATAAGTAGTTTCGTACGCATGTCCGCCAATATTTTTATACACCGGGCAAGCATTTAAACAGGCACCGCATCGAATGCAGTACAAACTTTCCCGTTGCTTTTCCTGTGCTAATATATTAGTGCGACCATTATCCAACAGGATCACATACATATCATCTGGTCCATCCGTTTCGCCGGCTTGCCGGGGACCAGTTATCAAAGTATTGTAAACCGTAATTTTTTGACCGGTTCCAAAAGTTGAAAGCAGCGGCCAAAAAAGGGAAAGGTCATTTACAGAGGAGATCATTTTTTCGATCCCAACGATCACGATATGCGTTTTAGGCCAGGCAGAACTTAATCTTGCATTGCCTTCATTTTCAGTAATGGCTATTCCGCCAACATCGGCCACAATAAAATTAGCACCCGTAATACCAATTTCGGCAGCAATATATTTTTGCCGGAGTTTTTCCCGGGCAACCAATGTAAGTTGTGCCGGACTTGCGTTAGGATCGGTTCCAAATTTTTCAGCAAAAAGTTTAGCCACATCTTCTTTGCTTTTATGCATTGCAGGTGTAACGATATGATATGGTGGCTCGCCATCCAATTGTTGAATGTATTCTCCCAAATCAGTTTCAACACTTTCAATATTATTCTTAGCCAGGAAATCATTCAGGTGAATTTCTTCAGTCACCATGCTTTTGCTCTTCACAATGGTTTTACAATTTTTTTCCTGGCAGATCTTTAGAATACCATCGAGTGCCTGCTTCGCATCATCGGCCCATAAAACTTTTGCACCACGCCGGGTGATCCTTGATTCAAATTCTTCGAGGTGCTGATCAAGAGTTTCAATAGCCCGCCATTTTATATTTTTCGCTCTTTCTTTTGCAAGATTTATATTACTGAATTGTGCTTTACCCTGGGGCACAACCGCATTATATTTTCCAATATTAAAATTGATTTTTTTACGGTGTTCTTTATCTGCGGCCTTAATGGTGCTTTTGGCTAAAAAAGATTGTTCTTGCTGAGACGACATGCCGTAAAATTAATGAGCAGGAATAAATTTGTTTCAATTACGTTTTAGAAACTGACTTTGCTTCAAAATAATCAGTAGCTACACTTTCGAGTGCTTCATAAAAATCTTCCCCATATTTTCGGATTAATGGTTCTTTTAAAAAAGTATATACGGGAACTTTTAATTTTTTACCAAATGAACAACCTGCTTTGCAAAGATCTTCCCGCGGTTCGTAATTAAGCATGTCATGTTCTTTAGTTGATTTAATGCGGATTGGGAACATGTGGCAACTGATCGGTTTTTTCCAGGTTATTTTTCCATCATTATAAGCTTGTTCAATACCGCATTTTATAATTCCATGTTTATCCTTTTTTCCATAAGCACAAAGATTACCCCCGATGGTTGGTGTAACCCAGCCAAACTCAGGATCATAATTATAAAAGCCCTGTCGTTCAACTTCTCTAATTCCCTCTTCTGTTAAATATGGCCTGATGGCCTCATACATTTTAGGAAGAAATGCTAATTCCTGTTTCTCAAGAGGTGCGCCTGCATCTCCATCTTCGCAACATCCACCTTTGCAACTGTTTAAATCACATACAAATTGTTCCTGCACAATTTCATCACTAACCAATACATTGCCGATCACTATCACAGTAAATAAATTTTGGCAAATATAAACATACTACTTCGATAGCGTTTGGCTAAAAACGGCTTTGATTATTTCCATTGAAGCGTATTAATCAAATGCTGCATATCTGCTTTTAAATAATTATTTACAATGCTCAATGAATCTGCATTGGGTGCAGCATCAAAATATAAAGCACCGCGAAGAAAATGCCGTGTAGAATCGCTCAGGAAAAACTGGTTGGCGGTGGCCGTATTCCCTGTTAATGTAAAATATACACCAGGGATATTATAAGGTGTTTGAATATTAGTTGGCTCAATGGAAGATGCTTTATAGGTATGTTGTTTATATGACATGGTAAAGGCGTCGTTGACCAGTTTTTCAAAATTGTTTTTACCAATTTCTTTATAACTTAAATAAATACGCCCTTCGAACTGTGGAAAATCAATATTGATCCAATATGGATTCTCCGGTGCATCTTCAAAAAAACTGGTATCCTTGACGATGCGTCCATAAACAGGATATTCAAATGAGTAAGGGAAACCTGGTTCATTAAATGTTTGGTAAGACTTTTCGGGGAAATCAATTTTATAATATCCTCTTTGTTTAAAAGTATATTCAGAATTACAACCCGATATAAAAACAGCCACAAAGGCCAGTGCAAAAACTTTTATCATCTGCTTTTTTTATAAATTAAATCCAAGAGTTCGGGTTGCACTTAATTCTTTTTGGAATTTTGATTAATGGTGACCTTTATGCGGAGTATCCGGTTTTTGTCAGACTCCAATACCGTGAAATCAAAATCATAAGAATTAATCACTTCATTGACCTGAGGAAATTCACCTGCCAATTCAAGAACAAGCCCGGCCATCGATTCGCTTTCACCTCTTATGCTATCAAATATATCAGCTGGTATTTGCATTGCTTTGCAGGCATCATTGATCATGGTTTTACCTTCCATGATGTAATTATGTTCATCAATCTTTTTTATTTCTGCTTCTTCATCATCAAATTCATCTTTTATTTCCCCGATAATCTCTTCCAATACATCTTCCAGAGTTACTATTCCGCTGGTTCCTCCAAACTCATCAACCACAACCGCAATATGCATTCTGCGGGATTGAAAATCTCTGAGTAAATCTTCAATAAGTTTTGATTCGGGAACAAAATAAGGTTGACGAAGTAAAGCCTGCCATTGAAAATTATTCTGTTCCTGTAAATGAGGAACAAGATCTTTAGTATTTATAATGCCAACTATTTCATCAAGAGTTCTATTATATACAGGTAAACGAGAATAATGCAATTCTTCAACTTTTTTAACCAGGTCTCCAAACGATGTTGCAAATTCAACCCCACTTACATCAAGCCTCGATCGCATGACCTGCCTAACAGATATTTTTCCAAATTTTTCAATGCCTGCAAGAATCTGTTTCTCTTCATTGGTAATACCGTCGTTATTATCAAGATCATCCAGACCGGATTTCTGTATCCGGTTTGCGCCAAAACCGCTACCAATACCATCCGCAATAGATACCATCCAGATACTGATTCTTCGCAGTAATAAGTGAAGGGCCTCCACGACAAATGAAGATCCATAAGCAAACCGTAGCCTGTTTTGACTGGCCCATACTTTAGGTAAAATCTTTCCTACAAATACAAGTAAAGAAGCAATTATGATTATGTTAAGAATCAGGTCAAGATCTATTGTAATAAAAATGAACTGGACTTTACCTAATGTATAAAAAGAACGTAAAAGATAATTAGCCAGAACTATGATACTAATATTGAAAAAAGTTCCTGAAATTAAAAGTGAAGTATACACTTCTTTTCTTTCATCTAATAAATGAATGATTCTTTTAGCAGAAGGATGTTGTTTGGTTTTAAGCATATTTACATCTCTGCCCGTTAAAGAAAACAATGCAGCTTCGGCTCCTGAAATTGTAAAAGTGAGTAATAAAAGAAAAAGCAATGCTATTACAAGGTAAGTAGTACTCTGTGTATCGAGGTATAAGAATGCAAATGCTGAATGTTTTATAAAAGCAGAAAGTACCGAATGATGATCCAATGCAAAATTTTTTCGTTAACAATCTAAAAGGCAGGCCTCCTGACCTGCCTGAAAGTAAAGTAAAATTAGGATTTAAAGTGTGCCTAATAAGGTAAATCTCCAGGATCGCCAACGGTAGGTGCATCCGAACCCTGGCTTCCTTCTGAATCTGCATCCGGGTGATGACCGGTATTATCCGTGCGCTTATCAAGCATGATCAGGTTATCACCTACTACTTCGGTAGCAAATTTTCTATGTCCTTCTTTATCTTCCCAACTGCGGGTACGCAACCTGCCTTCTATATATACCAGGCTGCCTTTATGCAGGTATTTTTGTGCCAGTTCAGCAAGACCCCGCCATAACACTACCGTATGCCATTCGGTTTGTGAAACCAGTTTACCAGCTCTGTCTTTAAAAGTTTCCGTGGTGGCTAATGGAAATTTTGCAACAGCAATATTTCCTTCCAGGATTTGAACGTCCGGGTCTTTACCCAGGTTACCAATCAACATAACTCTATTTACGCCCCTCATACGATTAAGAATTTATCTTTTTTAGAATGCCTTTTATCTTCCCTTAAAATTAATTTTTTTCTGGCAGAATAAGTTGATTTACCGGATAAAAAGCATTTTTATAATGATTCCAGGTATTGATTAATAATTCGGGGAAATGGAAATTTTTTCAATTCAGAACGGGGTACCCACTGAAATCGATGAGAATTTTTTAATCTTTCTGATATTTTAATCTCAATAAAACGACAACTAATATGTTGATGCGTGAGTTTTTGAAAGAGTTCAGGAGAATAGTTTAAAATTTTCAGATTTGCGGATTCTACCTGATTGTCCGCGCAAAATTTTTCGATTACCTGATTTTTGGAAATGTTTCTATCCGTTTCAACCAGGTAAAATTCAAACAATTGATGCCAGATATCTTTTTCATCCCGCTTTATTAATGCCACTTTATCACCCTTATTAATTAATAAATAATTGAGATGTCTTTTTTTTAAAACGATTTTTTTCTTTTTAACCGGTAAAACATGAATCAAATTGTTTTTAAAAGCATAACAATTTTTTTTGAATGGACATTCAGCACACAATGGTTGAGCAGGTTTACAAACTATTGCCCCAAAATCCATTATAGCCTGGTTATAATGACCAAGAAAATCCGGGTCAAGAAGGCTTTGAGCAAGATTCTGAAATATTTTTTTATTTAAGGTTGATTCAAATGAAATTTTAATTCCAAAAATTCGGCTTAATACTCGGGCTACATTTCCATCAACCACTGCATATGGTAACGCAAAGGCAAAAGAACTAATCGCTGCTGCAGTGTATGGACCAATTCCTTTTAATTTTAAAATTTCAGTGTAAGTTTTTGGGAATATCCCATTTAATTCTGATGAAATATACCGTGCAGTTGCCAACAAATTTTTGCACCTGGAATAATATCCTAAACCCTCCCATAATTTAAAAACCTTATCATCCGATGCTCCTGCCAAAGCGTTTATGTCCGGATATACTTTAATAAACCTATTATAATAGTCAAGTCCCTGTTCTACACGTGTTTGCTGAAGAATTATCTCGCTCAACCATATTTTATATGGGTCATTTATGCCTTTCCAGGGCATTTTACGATTATTATGTTGAGTGTTCCACTTCAACAGTTTACGAGAAAATTGATGAGGTTTTAGTTTAAAAATATGGTTGGGCTTAATAATCTGGACCATTATTCAGGGAAAATGTAGCTAAATAGATTGACAAGATAGGAGTTATTCATTATTTTTTATGCCTATATAGTTGACAATCATTTTATATTGTTTTATATTGGGTGTAAAATTAAAAAACGCTACAATGAGAAAAGCTGATCTAGTAAACTTAATTTCCGAAAAAACCGGAATACCCAAGGTTGATGTTCTGGTTACCCTTGAAGGCTTGTTTAAAGAAGTAAAAATCTCTTTATCCAAAGGTGAAAACATATATATCCGAGGATTTGGAAGTTTTATTACCAAAAAAAGAGCGGCTAAAATTGGTCGTAATATCAAGAAAAATGTTGCCGTCCACATCCCCGAGCATTATATTCCAGCCTTTAAACCAGCTAAAGAGTTTGTTGCTGAAGTAAAGAAGATAAATCCATCCATGGTAACTTCAGACGAATCGATGAACGAATTATAACTTTTTTAAATTTTTTTGTTTAGTTAACTTTGCTGCGCAAACAGTGAAAAGTGAAGAAACAACAATGGATTACTGCAGGCATTGGAATTAGCCTGGTGGTATTGATTTATTTTTTTGGAAGAACGGTCCCGGTTAAAGCAGAACAAGTAGCTATCAATGCTGAAAATGGGCAGGTTGTAATTTTTGACTCGGTTTTAGCACACGCTAAACTGAAATTGTCAAACTCCCAGATATTATACCTCAACCAATTAGAGAATTCAATTTCCCGCGGAGATATTCAAACCCAGCAATTAGAGGTCTTTCATCAACTAGCCCATTTCTGGAAAGATACTGCCAGGATCTTTGAACCCTATGCCTATTATGAAGCAGAAGCAGCCAGATTGGAAAATTCAGAAAAAAACCTCACCTTTGCAGCCCATTTATTTTTGAGTAACCTGCAGGCTGAGGGAAATCCGGAATTGAAAAACTGGAAGGCAAGGCAGGCGAAAGACCTATTTGAGAGATCTTTAAAAATAAACCCTGATAATGATTCAGCAGTCGTAGGAATTGGTGCTACCTATATATATGGAAACATTTCTGCCAATCCAATGGAAGGAATTTTGAAAGTAAGAGAAGTATTAGAAAGAGACAGCACAAATATTTTTGCGATCATGACTCTGGGTCGGGGATCAGTAATATCCGGACAATCTGATAAAGCAATAGAACGTTTTGAACAGGCAAACCGGATTCAATCGGGTAACCTGGAAGCAATCCTAAGCCTGTATCTTATACACCTCTGCCGCTGCCGACGACTCCTTGCGTGTT
>MWWA01000147.1_pt1 | contig 20928 bp, 17 predicted proteins | sample 1047341 | NCBI WGS metagenome assembly MWWA01 (sample SAMN06349978, study PRJNA376086) | soil metagenome | isolation source: MS5-1 sample Antarctic (ecotone) soil | place: Antarctica | collected 2015-01-13
TCTAACTGAGAGATTATCTTGATACAAGATTATTTCATGACCATCGTATAACCAGGAAGATGATCATGGAAAGAGCTTCAGAAAAAACTGTTTTAAACTTATTTTGTTATACAGGTTCTTTTTCTGTTTATGCTGTTGCAGGTGGTGCTTCAAAAGTAGACTCTGTAGATCTTTCTAAAACATATTTGGAGTGGACGGAAAGGAATGTAAAACTTAATTTCCCTTCCTATAAGGCACATAAAGCTATACATGCAGATGTTTTGCAATTTTTACAGCAACCAGCTCAGAAAAAATATGATATTATTATTCTTGATCCACCCACATTCAGTAACAGCAAACGAAAGGAAGATATTTTGGATATTCAACGGGATCATGTGATGCTTATTGAACAATGTTTTAAAGATTGAACAAAGGGGGGAGTATATATTTCAGCACCAATTTTAGCAAGTTCAAGCTAGAAGTATATGCAATAAATACATCAATGAAAGTCATAACAAAAGCAACAACACCTTTTGATTTTGGAGGGAAATTGAAACGTTTTTGTTACCTGTTGTCATAATAGATTTGTTACCTGATATTCATAATTAAACTTTTACATCCTTTCTTAGTCGTAGACCTGCCAAAATTTTAGTTTTAAACTAGCCAACGTGTACGACCTTTTTTATAGCCCTGTAAAAGAAAGATCTTTCTCACCCTTACATCTTTTTAAATTGGGGTGTTTCATTTTTTTTGTTTTCATACTTAATTTTCATTCTAAAGCTCAATATATTCCTATAACTGATACAGTTGAATATGCTAAAGAAAAAGCATATGAAAAAAATTTTGCAGAAGCTGACAGGATCTTAACTGAATTTAATAATTCCTCTCCTGATCTAAATAGCTTTCGCCTTCATGCCCGGGTGCTTTTTTGGATGAAAGATTTTGACCGTTCTAAAGCTTTACATCAAAAGGCATTGGCAGCTTTTCCTGAGGAAAATATATTAAAACTAGAATATGGTATATTTCTATTTGACATAGGTAAATATAAATTATCGGCGAGTTTTCTTGAAGATTATATAGTATCTGATAGTTCTAATAATGAGGCTTTAACCAGATTAGCTTATATGCATTTATGGAATGGAAGAACAGAAACATCAAAAAAATTCGCTAAAACAATTTTGAAGCTTGATCCTGAAAATGTGGAAGCTACTGAAATTTTAAAGCAGGTTCATAATTATACATCTCCATATGTTCAAATAAATGCAGGTGTATTTTCAGATGATCAGCCATTAAATTCAAACTTTCGGGAATTAGTAACGGGTTGGTACCGTTCATGGATACTGTCTCCAGTTATTTCTGTAAAGCATAACGCTTCTACTGTTTCCAATAATTCATATTCCTCAACCTGGTTACAATTAATGAATAGAATTAATTTAAATATGGGTAAAACAACAATTTCTTTAAAGGGTGGTGTTTTTAACCAGGGCAAAGCGTTCACTACAGGGGCAGTATATTTAAATCAAAAATTATCTAAAGATTTTTCCTTATTTACCGGGGTAGAAAGACGACCATATCAATATACAATATCAAGTATTAAACAACCATTAATTCAGGATTTTTATACAATATCATTAAATTATAACCTTAAGGATAAATGGCTTGGTAAAGCAGCTTATGAATTGCAACAATTTGATGATAACAATCGTATACATACCACTTATTTATGGATGCTTTTGCCGCTGTTACATAAGGGTAATTTTAGTTTTAAAGGTGGTTATGGGTATAATTATTCAACATCATTATTAAATCGTTTTATTTTAAAAGATTCTTCAACTTCTAATAGAAATATTCCTTTATCTACTAAGCAAACCGAAGGGATATATGATCCTTATTTTACACCACAAAATCAAATTGTACATTCTATATTGGCATCGGTAAATATTAAGACATCAGATAAATTTTTTATTTCATTGAGAAGCAGTATTGGCGTATCTGCAAAAGCTGATGCTCCTTCATTTATAGTTAAAGAACAAAACAATCAATACTCCGTACATAAATCATATAGTGTTTTAGCCTATACACCTGTTGAAGCAGTTGCAGAAATGAATTTTTTAATATCACCGAGGTTTTCAATTAAAAGTTCTTACACTTATAATTCTTTATTCTTTTATACCAGTCATTCAGGTGTGTTAGGTTTAAAATATTCCTTTATACCATGAAAACTAACCAAACCAACTTGTGGAGTTTCAGGAAAGCAGCTCCTGTAACACGTTCTAAAAAATTTGTACTGTCAATACTGATTGTTGCCGGTTGCCTAAGTATGCTGCACCTTGCGGAATGGTGGTTTCGTGAAGATCATGTAGCTTCTGTTCCTTTGTTTTTACTCTTATCATTTATTTTTTGGTGGGGTATGATCAGGATGATTATTCTATGGATTTCTTACCTGGGAATTAGAGTGCCGGAAAAGAAGGAAGCACCACCGGGTTTAAGTGTTGCCATATTTACAACATCGTCTCCCGGTGAACCATTAAGAATGTTTGAAAAAACATTAGCTGCCTGTGCCCGTATTACTTATCCGCATACAACATATTTACTTGATGATACCCAAGATCCCCGGTTTAAAGAAGCTGCAGAAAAAAATGGAGCTGTATGGTTAGAAATTGTTGGTTTCCCAGGGGCAAAGGCCGGTAAAATTAATGAAGCATTAAAAAGTACAACAGAGGATTTTATTCTTGTACTAGACCCTGATCATATTCCATTTCCTAATTTCCTGGATGAGGTTCTTGGATATTTTGAAAATGAAAAAGTAGGTTATGTACAGGTAGCGCAGGCTTATTATAACCAATACCGGTCATTCACCGCTAAAGGTGCTGCAGAACAAACTTATAGTTTTTATGGACCTACACAAATTGGCATGCATGGGTATAATTGTTCTGTAGCTATAGGAGCTAATTGCACTTTCCGCAGAACTGCTTTAGAATCTATTGGAGGACACGGTATTGGATTGGCTGAAGATCTTATAACAGCCATTCGTATTCATTCTGAAGGATGGAAATCTATTTATGCACCTGTTGTAGTAAGCAGGGGCCTGGTTCCGGAAGATTTAGGTTCTTTTTTTAAACAGCAATTAAAATGGGCAAGAGGCGTACATGAAGTCTTGTTTGCAGAACTACCAAGACTATGGGGTAAACTATCTTTCTGGCAAAAGCTTTCTTATTTAACAATAGGTACTTATTATTTTTCAGGCGTTACTATTATGATGTTCTTATTGATTCCATTTTTATTTCTATGGTTTGGTATGTTACCTGCCAATATGGATTTTATTCAGTTTGTATTAAATTGGTTACCGATTGCAATTGTAGGAATTACTATATACTTATATGTGCAGCAATGGCTTTGTCACCCACAAAATGAAAGGGGGCTGCATTGGCGGGGAATGTTTTTGAAGTTTGCATGCTGGCCTATTTTTTTCAAAGGCTTTTTACTCTCTGTTCGTAATGCTGATATTCCTTATATACCAACAGCTAAACAAGCAGTAAAAGGTTTTACTCCTTTTATACGTCCCTTAATGATTCACCAGTTGTTATTTATTGCTACCTTATTTTTTGTGGTTATTGAAAGAAGATATTTTACGCATGAAGCAAAGATTGCCTTAACCAGTGGGGATATTTGGGGTATGGTTGCCTTTGCCTGTATTGCTTTTATTATGACGTTTGGCGGCATGTATGCAGCCATTGAATCTAGAAAAATTAAAGAAGAAGAACCGTGGGAGAAAATTGATTTGGAACTGATAAACAAAAAACATAGAAAAAGTGTCAGAAAAAATTATAAAAAAATGAGTTATAACCTATGAAAATTATAATATACCGATCTATATTGGTTTTAATAGCACTTGGTTTAGGTACCGGCATTTTTGTATTATTAACTTTTGCAGGTGATAAAACAAAAGGTCCCCTTGAAAATATTTTTTCTTCTGTTAATACAAATATTGCCAGCTTTGAAAAAAGCATGACCGGTACCAGAGAAAAAAGAAGTCAATCACTTTTATGGTTTGACAACTACCGCAAAAACAAATTATTTTTTAATTCTCCTGATAGTTTTTTTGTGGGTGCCTATGATGATCAAATGGTGGAATCTTATGAAAGTGTAGTGGCATTAGAAGATTCTTTAAAAATTAAATTTCCTATTATTTCTTTTTATACAGCATGGGGCAGCAAAAGACAACAGGTTTTTCCTATGCTTCGTGCTCAGGCAATTTATGATCTGGGAAGTATTCCAATGATTACATGGGAACCCTGGCTTGATGATTTTGACGCTGCTCATGTTGGGAACACTATAAATGCAGAGAATAAAAATAAAGGAGGAATGAGGGCCGTTGCACAGGGCAAATATGATGTTTACATAGATAAATGGGCTGCGGATGCAGCTAAATTTCAACATCCATTTTTTTTACGTTTTGGACATGAAATGAATGATCCCTACCGTTATCCCTGGGGTCCGCAGAATAATGAACCGCAGGATTATATTGATGCATGGCAGCATGTACGCAGCCGCTTTAGTAACGCAGGAGCAACCAATGCCATTTGGATTTGGTCACCACACCCGGCATACGAAACATATCCTCAATTTTACCCCGGTCATGAAAATGTGGATTGGATAGGTGTAACAGCTTTAAATTATGGGACAGTAGCTACATGGAGCCAGTGGTGGAGCCTTGAAGATATCATTCAGAAAAGTTATGATTCTCTTTCTCTTTATAAAAAACCAATGATGCTTACTGAATATGGATCTCTTTCAGTAGGTGGCGACAGGGCTTTATGGTTTCAAGAGGGTCTTACCTCCTTACCTCAAAAATATCCTGCAGTAAAATCTGTTGTTTTCTTTCATACAAACAGTGATAATACTACTACATATAAAGCGCTGGATTGGTCTTTTAAAAATGATGGAAGAACAAAACAAGCTATAATCGCTTCATTTAGAAGTTGGGTGAGATAAATATTTTAAAAAACATGTGGGGCAACGGCTAAAGTGTTAAAATTTCCCTTAAATTCAAGATTGAATTAACCATTTTAAACACTTAATCTAACACATGAAAAAAAATCACCTAGCCATTGGCATTTTTTCCGTAGTCTTATTTGCCAGCTGTACCAAAGAAGTAAAGCAGGAAGATCAGGAACTTCTATCCGTAAGTAACCAGGAAAACTTTTTTGAAAAGTTAAACATCAGTCCCGGAAGTTTTGTTCCAGGTGAATTATTAGTAAAATTTAAAAAAGGTAAAAGCCAGACATCCAAACAAAATGCTTTTGCTCGTATAAGTGCCTCACCTCTTGAATTAATTCTAACGAGTGCCATGAAATCTTTTGGTGATGATGAAGGGGTTTATTTAGTGAAAACTTCTATGGAAACAAAAGACGCAATTAACACTATGAGAAGTATGGATGATGTAGAGTATGCTGAGCCTAATTACATTTATACTCATAATGCAAATTCAACTGATACCTATTATACAAACGGATCATTATGGGGTATGTATGGTGATGCTACAAGTCCTGCTAATCAATATGGTAGTCAGGCAGGTGAAGCTTGGGCTGCTGGAAAAACTAATGCAAGTAATGTATACATAGGAATAATTGACGAAGGTTATATGTATACTCATGAAGATTTAGCTGCTAATGCTGGTAAAAACCCAGGCGAGATTGCAGGTAATGGGATAGATGATGATGGTAATGGTTATAAAGATGATGTGTATGGATGGGATTTTGATGGAAATAATAATACTGTTTTTGATGGCACATCCGATGATCACGGTACCCATGTTGCCGGTACAATTGGTGGCGTCGGGGGGAATGGCAAAGGAGTTGCCGGAGTGGTTTGGAATGTAAAATTGCTCAATGCTAAATTTCTGGGAAGCAGAGGTGGAACAACTGCTAATGCTATAAAATCAGTTGATTATTTTACTGATCTCAAAAATAAAGGTGTAAATATTGTAGCTACCAATAATTCCTGGGGCGGCGGTGGATTTTCTCAAGGTCTTTTTGATGCTATAGAAAGAGCAAATACAGCAGGCATCTTATTTATAGCCGCTGCTGGTAATGATGGTAAAGATAATGATGCTTCACCAAGCTATCCTGCCAGTTATACCAATCCAAATATCATTGCAGTTGCTTCTATTACTACTACAGGAGCAATTTCAAGTTTTTCTAACTACGGCGCTACTTCTGTTGATATTGGTGCACCCGGCTCAGGCATATGGTCTACTATTCCGGCAAGCAGCAGGGGAAAAATTGTTTCTTCGTATAAATCTTATAGTGGGACTTCCATGGCGACGCCTCACGTGGCTGGTGCAGCTGCTTTGTATGCGGCTTACAATTCTGGATCATCAGCTGCCACTATAAAAAGTGCTATTTTAGGAAGCGCTACATCTACATCATCTTTATCTGGTAAATGTGTAACTAATGGTCGCTTAAATGTAAGTAGCTATTAATATTAATTTTATTTTTGGAAAGGCTGTTTCTAATAGAGACAGCCTTTTACTTTTCGTTACAAAGTCTTCAATACATCATTCATGCTTCTTACAGCATCTGCACTTTTATTAAATTCAGCCTGTTCTTTTTCTTTTAACTTATAATCAATTATTTTTTCCCAACCTTTTTTGCCAATAATCACTGGTACACCAAGGCAAATATCTTTTTGTCCATATTCACCTTCTAATGCAACACAGCAGGCAAATAGTTTTTTCTCATCTCTTACTATACTTTCCACTAAAGCAGCGCCGGCGGCACCGGGTGCATACCAGGCAGAGGTACCTATTAATTTTGTAAGAGTAGCACCACCCACCATAGTATCATTCACTACTTTTTGTTGTTGTTCTTCACTCAAAAATTCTGAAACCGGTGCACTATTCCATGTAGCATATCTTATTAGAGGAATCATAGTAGTATCTCCATGACCGCCAATAACAACTGCATTTAAATCAGCGGGAGAGCAATTTAAAGCTTGGCTTATATAAAATTTAAATCTGGAACTATCCAATATACCTCCCATACCAATTATTCTTTCTTTTGGCAATCCACTGCTTTGCAATGCTAATTGCGTCATTGTATCCATCGGATTTGAAATTACAATTATAATAGCATCCGGAGAATGCTTTAATATATTTTCAGTAACACCTTTTACAATATTTGCATTTGTTCCAATTAACTCTTCCCTGGTCATGCCTGGTTTACGTGGAATACCGGATGTAATAACTACTACATCTGAACCTGCTGTTTTTGCATAATCATTTGTACTACCGGTAATTTTTGTATCAAATCCAAGAAGGGTAGCTGTCTGCATCATATCCATTGCTTTTCCTTCAGCCAAACCTTCTTTAATATCCAGCAAAACCAGTTCTTCAGATAATTCTTTCCGGGCAATGTTATCAGCTACTGTTGCACCAACAGCACCGGCGCCTACAACTGTAATTTTCATTAGTAAAATTTATGATGAGTAATTCATTTTGCGCTGCGAAGATAATAACTGATTGCAGTTAAAACGGTGACATCATGATATGTAATCAGAATAGATAACCAAGTCTTAAATGTAAAACTTGCCTTTTATCAGAAAAGCCGACAGTGCCGTTAATTAATAATTTTTCAAAAGGGGCTACTATTAATCCACCACCGTAACCAACATGCCATTTATCAGAATCTTCTCCGGGATGCCAAAGTCTGCCCTGGTCTACAAATCCAAGCAAGCCAATCTTACCATTAAAAACTTTGTTGCGGGTATCAACCAGCCATCTTAATTCATTGTTATTAAAAAAACTTGTTTTACCAAAGAAACGGCGCCTGTTATAACCCCGGAGATTTGTGGAGCCACCTAAAGTATTTAATTGATAAAACTCAGGCTCACCTGTTATGGTAGCACCACCAATACGGCTTGCAACACTTAGTGATTTAAATAACGGCAGGTAAACTGCAAATGAGGATGTATATCTATTAAATGATTTGGATTCAAAAAGGTTAGAAGAATGAGATGCAGAAACTGTAAATCCAAAACCTTTTGTCGTTACTATGGGGTTATCTTTTTTTTGATATCGATACTGAACTTCCACACCTCCAAAATGTTTTCTTTCCCTGTCTTCTGCAGTTATGCCTAAATCAGGTTTTGAAATGATCCTGTCTTCATCAAAACGCACCTGGGTGGTTTGATAAAAAGGTTGAACCTGTACAAAATGCGAATCAATGAACCTGTTTAATCCTGCACCAACAGTAAATTCATTTGTTCTGATTCTATTAAACCTATTATTTAAATTATCAAAAGATTCATTTCCCACACCAAAAAAATTATCTACAAAAGGAAAATCAATCCTTGCCAGTAAAGCAAGATTATTTTGTCCAATAAATTGACTTACCTGTCCGCGGTAAGCCAACCCTAACCCATTTCTGTTAAGCATATACTCCAGCATAAGAGAATGCTGGTAACCAAAAGGTCCTTTACCCCAAAGTTGTTTTTGAACACCATATCCAATACCTACAGTAGCACCAACTTTAAATTTTAATCCACTTTTATCATATTTAAAATTATCGTAGCGATAATTATTTTTTAAAGTATCATCTGCTATATAAAGTTTTAATGATGATCCATCAACCATCCTGCTGCTTTCATCATCATATACCTTAATTTTTTTTGCTGTAACGGAGGTAACAGAGTCTTTACCTTCACCTCCAATTATTCTTATGGTTATAGGAATATTTTTTTCACCTTCTGCATAAAACACATCATCACCTGCCAAACCATATAATCTAATTTCTTTTGTTTCTTTAGTATTAAAAATCCTTGAATAAACCGGGTCTTTTTTTACTTCTTCTTCTTTATTGATTTTGTATACGTTTACAGCAACTTCATGTTTGCTTAAAATATTAATGTGAAAATATTCAGTTTTGTCTGAGCCGGTTATTTCTACTTCTTTGGATAAAAAATCATAATAATCAGCAGCCATTAGGGGTAAAGCATTTCTTCGTGATTTTAATTTTCTGATTATTTCTTCACCGGATACAGGATAAACTTCTGGTGGTAATTGTTTTATTCCGGTCTCTATAACTGAGTCAGTCATCAACTGCTGTAATTCAGTACTAAGTTTTAGCCAATCATTTTTTGTTAGTTCATTGGTATATTGCCTGTCAAGATTACGTGCAGGAAAATTATAGTAACCAATATCTTTTACTGTACCTTCAAAACTTTCTAGATGTGTACCGGCAGCAGATAAAGCAAGTCCCATCAATTTACCATCAAACATGGTAAATACCTGGTCACGGTCTCTTGGAATAGGCCTGTATATTTTCTTTGTTCCAACATCAAATGTTGCCCACCTCCACTGGTCTTCATGACGTCCCCAATCACCAACAAACAAATCAAATAACCTTGTTTTTGTATACCACAACTGGTCCACCATATGATCATTATCTCCAAAAACTTTTTCCTGCATTTTTGTGGTACCAACTGCATTTTTTGTATTACCAAAATGATCAGCATCCGATTGATCATCATCTGCCCTTTCTTCGAAAAGCACTAGCATTCCTGCAAAATGCTCCCTGAATTCTCCTAATCTTTCATGATCAGGAATTAATACAATCTCAGGTTTTGTATGGTATAAACCTGCTGCACTTATCATAGGTGGAATGGTAATAGCTGCATAAGGATGAGCAGTAGACACCTGGTCATTTGCCAGCTTTTCTATAAAGGTTCCATGAAATTCCTCCGGTAAAGCCCCCGCAAAGCTTTTATCAATACTCCTGAAAACATATTGTTTTCCATTTTCACCTGTTAAATGCAGCGTTGTGCTTTGCCTGCCGCCCCCTAAGCGGGCGGGGGTTAATCCACCACCTGCTGAATCCAGATCTATAAACCTTACTTTCACTGGGATATTCCATTCTTTACGGTAATGTTTGCCCCAAAGCCATTGATGAAAAGAAGATGTATTGTATTGATCTCCGGCAATTACTATTTTGGATGAATCTCCTTTAACAGAATCAGGTAAGGGAGTAAAAGAGGACTGGGCAGATATGTTTTGATGCGAAAAAAATAAAATAAAAATTATTAAACTGATCCTGGAGGAACAACTTCTGATCACCTTCATGCTTTATAGGTGAAAAAATGATGCCATCTCAACAATAATCTTATTTAAACTGCTGTAATATTCTCTCTAGATTCATGGATCCTTCAAATCCTCTTATTAATTCTCCTTTTTTATTGTAAAAGGCATTGAAGGGAAGGCTTTTCATATTGAAGAATCCAGGAAGTATATAATAGATATCCTTTCCTATTACCAGCCCCGGCACCTCATTTAACCTGTACGTAGCTATAAAATCATTCATTTTTTCTATGGAATGTAAAGTAGCCATCACCACCTGTAAACCCCCAAGCTTTTCTTTATTTTCAACCATTTCTTCTGCCGTTTTTTGGCAATGACTGCAATCCGGACTAAATAACATCAGCAAAACAGGCTTTTTCTTACTAAAATCATCTTTAGTAAATTTTGTGGTACTATCACTTAAAAGTAATTGAATAGGTGGAAGGGTTGGAAATCGTTTATAAGGAGGTGTAGTGGTATCTATTTGTGCAAGTACTGTAGTGGAAACAATGCAAAATGCGATTAAGAAAATAAATTTCATCAGCAAAGAAAAAAAGAATAATGGAACCTTTATGTGAAGAACATGATAAATGATCAAAAGCAACTGAGCAATCAGTTTTGTCTTAAGATACTATTTACTTTACTTTTGCCTCCCGAAAAATCAAGAAACAAAACATTCTTTATGGCATCTACATCAGATATTAGTCGTGGATTAATTATTAAACTTGACGGCAGCCTTTATAAAATTGTTGAATTTGGTGAGAACAAAACAGCACGTGCTGCTGCAAAGGTTTGGGCTAAATTAACTGGGGTTGACAATAATCGTACTATTGAAAAAACCTGGAACAGTGGCGATGCCATACATCCTGTTCGTGTTGAAAGAAAGGAATATCAATATTTATTTAAAGATGAAACCGGTTTTAATTTCATGGATAATGAAAATTTTGAACAGGTTTCTGTACCTGAATCCATGGTAGATGCTCCTCAGTTTTTAAAAGAAGGTTCCAATGTTTCTGTTTTATTTAATACGGAAACAGAATCTCCCATGAGTGTAGAGTTGCCTGATAAAATTGTTTTATTAGTTACCTATAGCGAACCCGGAATGAGAGGTGATACTGCCACCAGAACACTTAAACCTGCAACCGTAGAAACCGGTGGCACTGTAATGGTTCCTTTATTTGTAAATGAAGGTGAGTTGATAAGGGTAAATACAAAAACAGGTGAATATGTTGAAAGAGTTAAAGAGTAACCAATCAATTAAATAAAAAATAAAGGCGTCAATAGACGTCTTATTTTTTTATATGTAAAACTGAAGTAAAAGTGTCAAACTGATTTATTACTATCTTAGCCGCCTGCTTAAACCAAAAAATATTATAAATTGAAACAAATGGATTTTAAACAGATTCAGGAGTTGATTAGAATGGTCAACGATTCAAACATTGGTGAAGTGTCAATTGAACAAAAAGATTTTAAAATTACTGTAAGGCAGAAAGAAGAACAAATAGCACAAATAATGGGTTCTTCCTTACCTGCACCTGTTTACCAATATCCTCAGCAACAACAGTTACAGCAACCTTCAACGTCTTCTCCGCAAGCAGCAAATTCAGAGGAAGCCAAAAATGATACTGCCTCTGATAATGCAAATTACATTACCATAAAGAGTCCTATGATAGGTACTTATTATAGAAAACCAGCACCCGATAAACCTTATTATGTTGAAATTGGAGATGAGATTACTCCAGGAAAAGTAGTTTGTATTATAGAAGCTATGAAACTGTTCAACGAAATAGAAAGTGAAGTAAAGGGTAGGATTATAAAAATATTAGTTGAAGATGCTTCACCTGTTGAATATGATCAGCCTTTATATCTTGTTGAACCTAGTTAATCGACTTGAGAGAGTTAATTTATTTTACAATTATAATTTTTTCTTGTGTTTAAAAAGATATTGATTGCCAATCGTGGTGAAATTGCGTTACGTGTTATTCGAACCTGCAGGGAAATGGGCATCAAAACAATTGCAGTTTATTCAACTGCTGATAAAGATAGTTTACATGTAAAATTTGCTGATGAAGCTGTATGTATAGGAAAGGCTCAAAGCAGCGAATCATATCTAAATATTCCTCACATTATGGCTGCAGCAGAAATTACAAATGCTGATGCCATACATCCGGGATACGGCTTCCTGGCAGAAAATGCCAAATTCTCACAAATATGTGCAGATCATGGTATAAAGTTCATCGGACCACTCCCTGAGATGATCAATAAAATGGGAGATAAGATAACTGCCAAAGAAACTATGATAAAAGCCGGTGTACCTGTTATACCCGGAAGTGAAGGATTGTTAAACAGTTTGGAAGAAGCAAAGGGTATAGCAAAAGAAATGGGTTACCCTGTTATATTAAAAGCAACTGCAGGTGGTGGCGGGAAAGGAATGCGTATAGTGTGGGAAGATGGTGAGATGGAAAGGGCTTATAATAATGCCAAAGCAGAAGCCGGTGCATCTTTTAAGAATGATGGCTTGTACATGGAAAAATATGTTGACGAGCCAAGGCATATTGAAATACAAATTGCCGGTGACAGGTATGGTAACATATGTCATTTAAGTGAAAGAGATTGTTCTATTCAAAGAAGGCATCAAAAATTGGTAGAGGAATCACCTTCGCCTTTTATGACGCCCGATCTAAGGTATAAAATGGGTGAAGCAGCAAAAAAAGCAGCTTCTGCAATAAATTATGAAAGCGTTGGTACGGTTGAATTTTTAGTAGACAAACACCGGAATTTTTATTTCATGGAAATGAATACAAGAATCCAGGTGGAGCATTGTGTAACTGAAGAAGTTATTAATTATGATCTTATAAAAGAACAAATAAAAATAGCTATTGGAGAAAGAATTTCTGGTAATGATTATGAACCACAATTACATGCAATAGAATGCCGCATAAATGCTGAAGATCCATATAATGACTTCAGGCCATCTCCCGGAAAAATTACGGTATTACATCAGCCCGGCGGTCATGGAGTTCGTATAGACAGCCATGTGTATGCCGGTTATGTTATTCCTCCTTATTATGATTCGATGATCGGAAAATTAATTACTGTAGCTCAAACACGCCAGGAAGCAATTGATACTATGTACAGGGCTTTGAGTGAATATGTTATTGAAGGAATAAAAACTACTATTCCTTTTCATCTTCAATTGATGCAGAATGATAAATTCAGGGAAGGTGATTTTACAACTAAATTTTTGGAAGGCTTCAAATTAAAATGAAAAACCCCGCAAATACGGGGGTTCAAATTTATTGCTGGTTGATTAATTCTTTTTTCCTTTTCCTTTAGCTTTTCCTTTAGCCTGTCCGTTACCGTTAGATCTTTGGTCTTTATTTACTTCTTTATTTTGCTTGTTTTTGTTATAACCAAATTCTTTTCCGGAACCCGTTCTATGAGGATTTCCAACTCCTTTTTCCCAACCTAATTTTTTACCATTGTTATTTTTATAGCTTTTATCTTTTTTATAATCCCTGTCATCACGGTTATTTTCATTATATCTTCTGTTGATGTCTCTTATTTTTCTTTGCCTGTCATTTTCTAACTGGCGTATCATCCTTTCTTTTTCCGCAGCAGTTAAAGTAGGATTGTTACGGATAGATTGAATTTTTGAATTATACTCTCTGTTAACCTGGTTCACCTGTTGTTCCCGTGTGCCAGCTGGATAATTTGTTTCATTAGTTCTGCCATCCCGGCCTAAAATAACTTCACGGGAATCAGTAGAAGTAGAGGAGCCTCCTTTACCAAGAATAACTCTTCTTGATTCTTCTACCGGATTTTGAGCAATAGTAATAGTACTAAAGGCAGAAGCAACAACTAATAGGGTAAAAATTTTTTGCATAAAGTGAGGTTTTAATACTCTTTTAATAAAGAGAAAGTTGTGCCAGAACAATAAGAAATTACCAATTTAATGTTAACACCAACAACGCCTACCCCCACCTATTTTTTTAACTGCACTAATATATTTTGAGCTACTTTTTCACTGATATGCAGTTTATTGTTGTTGATTTGAACACTGGATGATCCATCATATTCGTACAAGTCTAAAACTGTGATTTTGGTGCCGGGTTGGATATTAATATTCGTTAAATAATCTAAAAAAGCATCTTCCGTTTCAGCAAAACTTTTTACAGTATATGTTTTACCTTTCTTACCCAAATTAAGTGGTATGGTTGCATTTAATTTAATTTTTCCGTTTTTATCAGGAATAGGATCACCATGTGGATCAAAAGCGGGAAATTTTAAAAATTCTTCCAACCGGTTTACCAGGTCGTCAGATTCAATATGCTCCAATTGTTCTGCCAGGTCATGAACTTCATTCCATTTATATTTTAATTTATCTACCAGGAACACTTCCCACAAACGGTGTTTGCGGATGATTAATATCGCTTTTCTTTCTCCTGTTTCAGTTAACTGGATGGATTTATCTGGTAAAACCTGCACTAAATTTTTATCAGCCAGCTTGCGCATCATTTCCAAAACTGTGGCAGGGTTAAGCTCCATATAAGTAGCCAGGGCAATATTATTCACCTTTTTTATTTCACGGCTTTTCAATTTAAAAAGTGCCTTTAAATAATTTTCCTCAACCTGCTTGGTAAAATGGGACATGGCACAAAATTAGCAGGATAATCAAAAGAAAAATATTTGGTATCCCAAATATATTATCTTTGGACTCTCAAAAAGATTTATGAAGCATCTGGTTCTCCCCTTATTGGTCTTTCTTTTTAACTTGTCTTCACAGGCGCAGGAAGGAGGAACAATCAGCGGAATAATAAAAAATAATGAACTGGAGGCTCTGTCAAAAGCAACTGTAGAATTATCTAACCTCCATAAAAGTATACTTACAGATAGTGCCGGATATTTTGAAATAAGAGGCCTGCAGGCTGGAAATCACCTGATTTATATTACCATGGTTGGGTATGAACCTTTTTACCAAAAAATAACACTCGATTCAGGAGAAATAAGAAACCTTCAAATTACCCTAGAGTCAAAAGCTTCTTCATTGAACGAAGTAGTGGTAACAGGTACTTTAAAAGAAGTCAAAAGAATAGAAAGTCCTGTACCCGTAGAAGTTTATAGTTCGCAGTTCTTTAAAAAAAATCCGACACCTAATATCTTTGAAGCTCTTCATAATGTAAATGGTGTTCGGCCGCAGTTAAACTGTAATATTTGTAATACCGGCGATATACATATAAATGGATTAGAGGGACCGTATACCATGGTTTTAATTGATGGTATGCCCATTGTAAGTAGTTTGTCAAGTGTTTATGGCTTGTCGGGAATTCCGAATAGTTTAGTGGAACGTATTGAAATTGTAAAAGGCCCTGCTTCATCTTTATACGGATCCGAAGCCGTTGGTGGTTTGATTAATATTATCACTAAAAAACCCAAAAATGCACCGCTTTTTTCTGCTGATGCCTTTTCCACTACCTGGCGTGAACTCAATACAGATTTAAGCTTAAAACTTCATGCCGGATCAAAAGCAACTGTATTAACAGGCATCAATTATTTTAATTATGATAATGTTGTTGATGCTAATAAAGATGGTTTTACTGATGTGACTTTGCAGCACCGGGTTTCTGTTTTTCAAAAATGGAATTTTGAACGTAATAACTATAAAGTTTTCAGTATGGCTGCCCGTTATTTTTATGAGGACAGGTGGGGAGGCGATACCCGGTGGAAAAAAACCTTCAGAGGTGGTGATGAAATTTATGGTGAAAGTATTTATACACAACGTTGGGAGCTGATAGGAAATTATCAATTGCCTGTAAAAGAAAAAATGCTTCTTTCGTTCTCATATAATGATCATGATCAGGATAGCCGCTATGGTACTACTTCCTATATAGCAAAGCAACGTATTGCCTTTTCTCAATTAACATGGGATAAAACATTACAGAAACATGATCTGCTAGCCGGTGCTGCATTGCGTTATACTTTTTATGATGATAATACACCTGCCACAGCCACTGCTGATACGGTCAAACAACAAAATATGCCTGATAAGATCTGGCTTCCCGGACTGTTTGTTCAGGATGAAATAACCCTATCAAAAAAACATAAACTTTTGCTTGGTTTTCGATATGATTATAATTCCATTCATGGTAGCATTTATACTCCGCGTTTTGCTTATAAATGGAGCATTAATGAAGAAAATATTTTACGCTTAAATGCAGGTACAGGTTTTCGTGTGGTCAATTTATTTACCGAGGATCATGCAGCATTAACAGGAGCAAGAAAAGTAGTTGTACAGGAAAATTTAAAGCCGGAAAAAACATATAATGTTAACCTTAATTATTTAAAAAAGCTTTCCTCCCAAAATGGTCATTCTTTCCATTTTGATGTAAGTACCTGGTATACCTATTTTGAAAATAGAATAATACCAGATTTTGAATCAGACCCTACAAAAATCTTGTACAATAATCTAAATGGATATGCTGTCAGCAAGGGCATCAGCATAAATATAGATATGGCTTTTGCCAATGGACTTAAATTTTTAGCGGGAACCACTATACAGGATGTTTCAACAATAGAAGGTGGTAATAAAGAACAGCAAATGCTGACAGAAAAAATTGCCGGCACCTGGGCAGTATCGTATAAAATTCAAAAATTAAAGCTTGGCTTTGATTATACAGGAAGTATTTATGGCCCCATGCGTTTACCCCTCTTAAGTGAATTTGATCCAAGAAAACCTATGTCGCCAACATGGAGCCTCCAAAATATACAGGTAGTTTATAAAGGATGGAAAGGTGTAGAAATTTATGGTGGTATCAAAAACCTTTTAAACTTTACACCTGATAAGGGTAATCCTTTTCTTATAGCAAGAGCTCATGATCCTTTCAACAAGGATGTAGAATATGACGGTGGTGGAAAGGTATTGAGAACTGCAAATAATCCTTATTCTTTAATTTTTGATCCTACTTATGTTTATGCACCAAACCAGGGGAGAAGAGGGTTTTTAGGCATTCGTGTAACAGTAAAATAGTTTATGAAAGGCTTTAAAATGAGTAAGTGCAAAAACATATTTTTTCTTGTTGTTTTATTTTCTTTTACTTCTTCAGCTCAGGATATAATTTCTTTTGAAAAGTTAGACAGCCTTCAACAAATAAAGGAAAAGCCAGTTATCATTTTCTTCTACACATCGTGGTGCAGGTATTGCCATGTGATGAAGAACAGTACCTTCAAACACAATGAAGTAAAAAATATACTGAACGAGAAATTTTATTTTGTTGCTTTTGATATTGAGGAAAAAAAAGACATCAAGTTCAGAGGAACAACTTATAAATTTAAACCTAACGGAATTAATACAGGTGTACATCAATTAGCGGAAAAACTTGGAACAACTGAAGGAGAACTCCGTTATCCTTTAATAAGTATTTTGAATACTGATTATGAAATCATATATCAAAAGGAGGGTTTTATTTCTTCAGGTGAATTTATTTTATTGCTCATTCATTTAAAGCTTTAGATGATTAAGCACTTTAAAAAATAAGAATTGCAGAAGCACTACATTTCAAATAAACAAAAAGTTCCTCCCACCCATTCTTTATCCTTATTGTATCGTACGCCAACCATCTTTCCTTTACTTAACCGTGCTAAATTTGTTGTAGCAACGGGTCGTTCTGCTGTAGGCTCCCAAAAATAAAATAATCTTATTTCAGCTTTGGCTGCTTCATCCGGAGTTTCAATAACTTTTGCATATTCAACTTTGCGTTGGATGATCCAATTTTCTTTATATGTTATGTTATCAATTTCATCTTTTGTAACATCAATGATCACCCCTTGTCCGGCAAAAGAAAAAAGTGGTTTTACTACATAATTTTGGAGATCAGCCGGCAACTCTTTTACTTCATTTAAAAATCTTGTTTTTGGAACATAAGGATGATCAATGAAGGGCAAACTGAATTTGCTGATGCGATAGAACCAATTTGGATGGGGAACCCAGGTTACATTCAGGTCCTGCTGAAATATTTTTCCTTTTTCCTGAATTTCCTGCGACTGTTGAAAAAGATCATCCAATATCAGCCGGTTATAAATTCTTTTTATTTGAACTTTTTTACCATCTTTTTCATAAAACAAATTATTTCCTTCCTGTATCAGTTGGGTTAAACAAACCGTTTTTATTTGAAGTAGCGATTCAGTAAAATGAAAATCAATTCTTGTTTTTTGTTTTTCAGGAAAAATTTCTAATAACACTACCTGCTCCGGGTCGGCATCTGCTACTATTATTTGCTTCAGTAAATTAATATAGGTTTCTCTGGTAAAACCGTTCAGGTAGGTTGAAAAATTTTCAGGTTGCCAAAAATGATGTGCATGTACTTCAGGAAAAAAAACCTGGTAAGCAAATAAACTTGGAAAACCCTGCATTTCTATCAATTGTGGCTCCAGTTCATTATGTTCATTTTTGCAAATACCAAAATCAAAAGCTATAAAATGTGGATGCCGATCTTCTTTGGGTACATTATAAGATGCAGGTACTGCATTTTCACTTTGTTGATGATAATCCTCAGTAGTGATTTTATCTATAATGGCTTCACAGGCATCAAGCATTTTCTGGGTAAACCATTTAGGTATAAATAAAGGAGTTTCTGCTGCTCTAAAATCTAGTTGCCCGGGATGAATATTATGAAGTTCTTCTAAAAACTGCCGATATTTTTCAGTTGTAAAATCCTTGTTGTATTGTGCACGCAAATGGGCTACCATATTCTCAGTTTAGCGGTAAGGTAGTTATAAATTTAAGCTGAAAAAGATAGGATGCAGCAACAAGTTTTTTATACTTCTGCAAGCTGTAATTGCTTAGCTGCTATAGTAAGAAAATTAGGTATTACATGAGCATATGTGAACATAATTTTATCCGGATCATTTAAATGCTCAATCATACTATGCCATTTTTCTTCACCGTGTTGCTCGATTACTATTTTCTTTTTCTCTTCTGTTTGCAGGTATATACTCATACCTTCAGCATCTGCTTCAGGATGAAATTGAGTTCCAATCATATAGTCATTAAATCTGAAACTCATAATGGCCTGATCAAGCGGAACATGAGGCCTGTATTTTTCTATACATAAAACCTGTGCTCCCTGTTCTTTCATTTTTTCAAATTCAGGCTTTATCACCTGCCAGTCACGGCTGTCAACAACATAAAAAGGATCAGGTAACCCTTGAAAAATAGGATCTTGTTGCCCCTCGAGTAATACATGAACTGGAAAAACGCCAAAGGCAGTAGATTTTCTTTTTACAACTTCTCCAATACCAAAGTAGCGACAAGCAATTTGAAATGAATGGCAAATAAAAAATACTTGCTTTTTTAAAGGATTCAATTCATTTCTGTTATAATCTTCAACAGAAGCTACCCAATCAAAATATTTTTTTTCCCAAATTTCACCATCACCATCCCATGGACTTCCTGGTCCACCACTTGAAATAAAAATATCATAAGAAAGATCAGGTACTTCATTATTCCTTCTTACATCAAATTCATCAAAGATTACCGGGGTAGCATGTTGCTCACTCCATTCCCTTATAATTTGCCTGATGCAGCGCATACCCTGGTTTTCTGCACCGTTATATAAATCTAAAATTGCTATCCTGATCATTGTTATTTAAACTTGGTTATAATACTGCAAGCTACTTGCCATAAACCCGTTCACCACCCAAATAAGTTGCTAAAACAGTTGTAGATAAAACTTCTTCTGCTTTAACAGTCATAAGATCCCTGTCAAGAATTATAAAATCAGCAAATTTGCCTTTTTCCAAAGAACCTTTCTCGTGCTCTTCAAAATTGCTTTTTGCAGCCCATATTGTCATTCCTTTAATTGCTTGATCACGGCTTAAAGCATTCTCCATTTGATAACCTTTTGCAGGATAACCTTTTGCATCTTGTCTGAATACTGAAGCTAAAAAAGTTTTAAAAGGAGAGATGTCTTCAACAGGAAAATCAGTGCCCAAAGGTATCCATCCGTTTTGTTCTGTTAGCCATCTGAAAGCATATGCACCTTTCTCACGTTCTTTTCCTAACCTGTCACCTGCCCAATACATATCAGAAGTAGCATGAGTAGGCTGAACAGAAGGAATAATATTGTATGTGCCGAAAATAGCAAAATCATTTTCATTCACAACCTGTGCATGTTCAATACGCCAGCGTTTATCATTTGTACCCTGCAGGTATTTTGCATAAATATTTAATATTACACGATTGCCCGAATCACCAATAGCATGCGTGCACATCTGGAAATCTTTAGCATTCAAGATATTGGCAACAGAATCAAAATGAGAAGCATCAGATAAAAGAAATCCCTTCCAGTTTGATCTATCATTATAAGGTTCAAGTAAACAGGCACCACGTGATCCTAAAGCGCCGTCTGCATATACTTTAAAAGACCTAACATTCATTAGATCGGTTTTGATTTTTCCTTTATCAAAAAGAAAATCATAGTTCTCTTTGGCATCACTTAACATAGCATAAATCCGCATTTTCAATTCACCGCTTTTTTGAAAACTATCCATCAGCAGCATTTCTTTATAATTGATCCCGCAATCATCCACCGTTGTTAACCCAACAGCAAAACAATTTTTTTGCGCAGCATCTAATGATTTCTTTACCTGTGTTATAGTTGGTGCCGGTATTTTTGAGGAAACCAGTCGGATGGCATTGTCTACTAAAATGCCTGTTAGTTTACCGTTCTTAACTTCTATTTCACCTCCTGTAACATGTATGCCTGCACGTACACCTGCTTCATCCAGGGCCTTTTGATTAGCTATAGCAGCATGTCCATCTACACGTGTAAGCAATA